>ERZ827471.1625-NODE-1625-length-12789-cov-4.677399_pt1 | contig 12789 bp, 9 predicted proteins | sample MGYA00519772_ERZ827471 | MGnify/ENA primary metagenome ERZ827471 (study PRJEB31778, sample SAMEA3449315) | human gut metagenome | biome: human gut; feature: human-associated habitat; material: faeces | place: United Kingdom | collected 2010/2012 ... | reverse complement strand
ACGGCGTTGTTGTACCAGGCATCTGCGGGCACATCCGTGTAGTCGTTGGTCTGGCTCCAGAACTCGTTCCGGCTCTCGTCGGTGAGGAGGCGGAAGAAGATGGTGGCCACCTCAGCACGGGTGATGTTCCCCTCGGGCTTCACGTTGCCGTCGGGATAACCCACGATGTAGGCATAGTGGTCCTCGGTGTTCAGCTCGGGCTTGTCGGGGTCCACAGGGGGGCGGATGGGGGTAACGGGTTTCACAGGGGTTTCTGTGGTGTCCTCCCCGGTGGTGCCGCCGTCGGGAGTGGTGACCGTGGCGGTGTTGGTGAGGGTGTCACCCGCGTCGCTGCGGAGGACGATGTAGGTATAGGTGATGGTGACCATGTCATCGGGGGCAATCTCGTACTTGATGGTGTAGGTACCGCCATCGGCGACGTATGCCAACTCCCCATCCACCTGGATGGCATCCTCATAGTTCCACAGGCTGTCCTCCACGGTTACCCCGGACAGGGTGGTGTTGCCGGTGTTGGTCACCTGAATGGTGTAGGTCAGCTTGTCACCCACGGAGACCTTACCGCCGGTATAGTCGCTGCCGTTGACCTGGGAGAGGGACTTTTCCACCTTCAAACCGGGGGCATTGGGTTCAACCTCTACCGTGACATTGTCATCAGGGTCGTTGTCGCCGGGGAGGTCAATCACCGCGGTGTTGCTGACAGATGCTACGTCCTCGGGCACCGTGTAGTCATAGGTGCAGGTCCAAGTGTCGCCCTGGTAAAGGGCACCCTGGAAGAGATAACTTCCACCGGTTACATCTGCCGTTGCCGCGCCAATCGTGATTGTCTCAACCTGATTTTCCTTCCACAGGCTGTCCTTCACGGTAAAGGACGTTACGGTTTCCTCATTGTTGTTGGTAACGTTGATCGTATAAGTCAGCACATCACCAGGACGGACTTTGCTGCCCTCTTGATAGGGCTCGCCATTGACCGACGTCAGCACCTTGTCGATGGACAGGTCGTAGCCGGTGACAGGGATGGTAATGGTGTCATCGCCACCAGGGCCATCTTCTGTCGTGGAAACGGTAGCTGTGTTTTTGATGGTGGTGTCGCTATCCTGCACGGTGTAGGTGTAAGTGCAGGTCCAGGTTTCACCGGGATCAAAGGTCGGGTCATCTGTGACACGAGGAACGATGGTCCAAATTCCGTTTTCAGGCAGATTCGTGAGATATTCTGTATCCCCAATCTTTTGCGTAATCTGGGTAACCTTTCCGCTCGTCCACATAGTATCCGTCACGGTCACTTTGTCAAAAGAAGTGTTGCCTGTGTTTTTGACCTGAAGGGTGTAAGTGATGGTGTCGCCAACATCCACCGTGTCGCCTTCCTTCAGTTCCAAGCCCTTCACAGAGGCGGTCTTGGTGATGGAGATGGCGGGGTTGTCGGCTTCGGTGACGGTGGTCTCTTCTTTAACTGGGTCGGTCAGATCCGTCTGGTCAGAATCGGCCGTCACTTCGTTAGTCACTGTCCCAACAGAAGTCGCTGTGTAGCTATAAGTAATTGTTGCAACCGTATTCTTCCCCAAGGTTTCAATGGTGATTGCTCCATCTTCCACGGTGTAATTTGCAACAGCCTCTCCGACCTTCACACTGACCGTGTTTCCATTTGTCCAGAGAGTATCTTTAACTACCACGTTGGTCAAATCAACATTGCCATTGTTAGTAACTGTAACAGTATAATGGATCTCTTCCCCTACCTTGACAGTGTCCTCCTGTGCCACTTTGGTTACTGTGATACTAGGTTCTGTCTTTTTCAACGTATAGGTATAGAGATAAGTTTTATTCTGTTCCAGCGTAGACCCTTCTTCTGGAGTTGTATCCCAGGTACCGTCCTTGATGTGTTGTGCATCGGGGGTCACAGCATTGACATCTGGAATGTCCTGCAAAGTAGGTGCAGGATTTACAGGAACCCAAGTTTGAGTACTCTCGTCAAACTGATTAAAGGAATATACTTGCTGTATTTCTGCTTCGTTGTTTGACCAAGTGCCACCTTCGATCTTATAGGTTACCGTAGCCTGGTACTCGTCGGGGACATTATCCTGGTTGCTGTCCAGCAGATATACGGCGGTGATAGTCTGGTCCGTTTCAGAGTACACCCCTGTCAGGCTTTCAGCGCCTTCTTTGATGTAACCAAACACATACTGCTGATTTCCATTTTCCGAATCTGGAATGGTAAATGGAATCTCTTCACCAGCACCAACACCGAATTCGTATTGATCGCCTATTTTTCCAGTTTGAGTGCTGCTCTCTTGGATTTCTTGGTTGTCCTCATTCACGTACTTGATAGTTACACTGCCTGCATCTGCTTGGTTCACGAGGGTCAGCGGATTACCGTTTCCTCCAGAAAATGTATTTTCTGGGTAACTCACCTGTCCATAGGCCACAGTAATCTCGATATCACCGTGTTTCCGATAACCTTCTGGAGTGGCAGTTTCCTGCAGCGTATACGTTGCCCCAGAGGGAATCTTGGAAAAGGATACCTTACCATCTGTCTCTGTGATCACCGATGGCGCTGACCAATCAGTCCCTGTCAGTGCAAAGGTCGCTCCTGCCAGGGCTCCGTTGGTATCCGAACCAATCTTGGTGAACTCCAGGTTACCCACATAGCCTCTGACTTTGGGGACCTTGAAGTACATGGTGAGCATGGGGTTCCCATCTTCAATTTTGCTTCCATCGTCACGCACATAAACAATTTCCCCGGTGCTTTTGTCTTTCTGAGAGAGGGAATACTGCAAATAAGTTGCACCATTAGTTAAAATATACTGGCTGACATTATTGGCAAACTCTACCTCATCTTTTACCATTTCTTCGACATCCAAGGAAATCCGATAGGTCAAGGAGTAAGTAATCGTACACTCCATTCCTTCTCGATAGTTGTCTTTATCAATTGGTTTGTCTTCTTTGTCCACAATTTTTGTCGCATCACTCAACAAGTCTGCTCTAAGATTCCAATTTAAGGTCTTCTTTTGAGAATTAAAATCGATTGCATCTTTGTTGTGTCCAGAGTCAGTCTGGCCTTCGTAGGTGATATACTCCGCCATCGGGTCCGTAACCCTCCAAGCCTGTACGGACAGAAGCAGACGGAACACAATGTCCTCAAACGCCGTTTCTAGGTCGGATGCGTTATCTGCGGAGACACACTTATCAGAGAAGCTGTTCATCCACTTTTGTACGCCATCGTCTGTATCAAAACAAATGGAATAAAAGGTAGCACTCAGCTTATTCTGGATATACATAGCACGCTTGGCAGGGTTTTCGTAATCGCGCATATCAACCCACCAAATCCCTTGCTGATGCGACTTATACTCCTCGGGATAGTCCGTAGGAAGCACATAGCCATTCCCGTTCAAATAGTCTCCACTGCTATTCGGCTCACCATCGGTCAGCAGAACAACAAATTTGTTGTCAATATTACTAACTTCTTCTAGTTTGTCTTGTGCTAGTTTTAGACCAGCATCAATGTTTGTAGAAGATATTGTATCATCAATACCATCAATCTTTTGGTTCAACTGAGTGAGTTGCGTTTGTGTCGCCTGCGTACTATCACCATGAAGATCCATTGTTTTCACTAGGGTATACGCGTAGCCTCCATATGCGACAATGGAAACATATCTCGCTGCGCCAGGGTCTGTATAGGTTTCACCCTCAAAGCCGGCATAGGTTTCCAAAAAGGCTTTGGCAGCTTCTTTTGCTGCATCCAGACGAGATTTGTCGCTCTCTTTGCACCACTGTTCATGACCTTTTTCTTTGCCACAATTAGCACAGTATTTCATCGAAGGGGACACATCGATCACCAATACAACAGCTGCATCGGGCTGCTTGGTACTGGTTTCAATGGCTTCTGTTGTTTGAACCTGTAAATTAATATCAAATTGGTTCTCTGTGCCAGTGGGGGTAATCGTTTTAGAAACTTCAACGTGGTGCGTATCTCCGTCGTTGTTTTCTTTCACGAAGTCAGTACTTCCTTCACTCGCAAAGCTTCCATTTTCGTAATCGTAATATAGTGTGTTCCCATCACTATTTTCAATTTGCTTGGATGCTTGCTCGCTTTTCGCTGTCTCCCCATTGTCGGTCTTACTGCCGCCTCCCGTCGCCCCCACGGGCACAAGGGAAAGCGCCAAAGCCATCACCATAATGAGGGCAACCAATCGCTTCTTCATTGCGTGTCTTTCCTCCTTTTCAAAGGGTTTTCGTCTTTGCTAAGGTTTCTTCTCTGCTGCCTGCCCCGTCCTGGGACAGTTTCCGCGGGCCCCGCGGTTCCCCGATGGGGATGGGGTACCGCACCTGGTTCCGCTGGCTCACCTTCCCGGCGCACACCGGGCAGCCGCAGTGCTTGGGGCCGGTGCGGGAGTAGACCACGGCCTTCCACACGTGGTTTTCCGGGCACCGCCACCAGGCTTTCTTGTGGCTGCCGGCGGTCACCATCTGGGGCGTCAGGGCTCCGTTGAGGTCCGGGTCCCACTCCGCTGCCACGGCAGGGTCCCGGGTGGCCAGGTCGTTGAACCCCGGCAGAACCTTGCGGCCGGCGCAGTAGGGGCAGTCGCTCCCCCAAGCCCGGGCACTGATGGCCGCCCGCCAGCTGTGGCCCAGCGGGCACCGCCACCAGGCGGCGCGGTTGCTGTAGGAGGAGACCTGCTGGGGCGTGAGGGCCCCATTCTTCTCCCGGTCCCACTGCTGGGCCAGCTGGGGGAAGAGGGTGGCCAGGTCGTTCTCCCCAGGCACCACCTGCTTGCCGGCGCACACCGGGCAGCCTGCGCCTCCGCCGGCCCGGGAGGCAATGGCCGCCTGCCACACATGGCCCTTGGGGCACTGCCACCAGACCTTCCGGCGGCTGCCGGCCACCACGTCCTGGGGCCGCAGGTCCCCATTTTGGGTGGGGTGCCACTGGGCGGCCAGGTCGGGGTATTGGGCGGCCAAATCGTTGTCCCCGGGGCTGATCTGCCGGCTGGCGCAGTAGGGGCAGCCCGCCCCCGCCGCCCGGGACTTGACCCGGGCATCCCACACATGGCCGTGGGCACACTGCCACCACACCCGGCGGTTGCTGCCCCAGAGGACTTGGTCCGGGGTGAGGTCCCCGTTCTTGGTGGGGTGCCACTCCTTGGCCAGGTCAGGGAACCGGGAGGCCAGGTCGTTAAACCCCGGCCAGGGGCGCTTGCCGGCGCAGTAGGGGCAGCCGCTCTCTCCCCCGGCCCGGGTGTACACCGCTGCCTGCCACACATGGCCCTGTTCACAGCGCCACCAGAGTTTTTGGCGGCTGCCGTAGGAGACGGTGTCCGGGGTCAGGGTGCCGTTCCGGCTCCCATCCCACTGGTCCAGCAGATCCCGCCGATGGAGACGGGCGCAGTAGGCTGCTAAGCTTTCTCGCATTGTTCACCTCCCTTCGCGTCTCGGCCCTTTTCGGGACAACCACAGAATTTCGATTTTGTTGTAATCCAACGGTTCCAGGGCCCCTCTCCCGACCGGGATTTCCAAATTTTACCATTCTGTGGGCAAAAAAACGCACGAAAACAAGCTGGAGAAAATTTCGACGTTTCTCCGGCTTCCTTTCGTGCGTTTTTTCCAGTTTTCTCTTGCGTTAGACGGGGCTTTTGTGATAAGCTATGTACAACCCCAAAGGTCCCCTGGATTTCTTCCAGGGATTCGGTTCTCTTTTCGGATAAAAGTACAACAAAATCGAAATTCTGTTGTTATAAAACCAATCCTAGTCGTTCTACTTGGCGCTTATGCTCTGCGCCGCTTTCCATGATATAGATTCGTGTTGTCTCCACGCTGGCGTGGCCTAAGAGGTCCGCCAGCTTTGCTATGTCTTTCTCCAACGCATAAAAGGCCCGGGCAAAGAGGTGGCGGAAGTTGTGGGGGAAGACCCGCCTGGCCTCCACCCCCGCTGTCTGGCACAGGGTGTGCAGTGCCTTCCAGATGTTGGACCGGTCCATGGGCCGCCCTGTCCGGGTGACGAACACCGGCCCAGCGGTGATTCCCCGCTGCCGGCAGTACTTGGCCAGCACCCGGCACAGCTTGGGGGTGAGGAGGACCAGCCTGCCCTTCCCCTTGCCTTCCACCCAAACCCGCCCTGTGCGGAGGGTTTGGACCGTCACATACTGCAGCTCCGAGATCCGCACCCCGGTGGAAGCCAAGGTCTCCATGAGGTAATAGAGCCGCCAGTTGCGCGCCTGTCTGGCCGCTGCCAGCAGGCGCAGATAGTCCCCCTTGTGCAGCTCCCGGCCCGGGTCCCGGAAGAGTTCCCGCTGGCGGCGGAGGGCCCTCACCCGGCACTCCCCCCAGCCTAAGAACGAGAAAAAGGTGTTCAACGCCGCCAGTTTGCCGTTGACGGTGCTGGGGGCGTGCGTCTGAACCAGCGTGCGCTTCCAGGCCAACACGGTCTCCTTGGTCACCGGCCCTCCAGGGGGCAGGGTTTGGGTAAAGGCCTGCACCTCTCGAAGGTACTTGGCGATGGTGGCCGGGCGGCGCTCTGCCGCCATCAAATACCGGCGGAAGGCAGCCATCGCCTCTGTGGTGATGATGTGTTGCGTCATGGTGGTTTCCTCCTTACGCGATTCTGCCTCTCAGTTTACCCGCTGGCACAAGGCAGATGCACGGGGCTGCATCCTTTTCCCCAAAACAGCCAGCCGGCACGAGGTCTCGTGCCGGCTGGCCGTTTGTCCATCTGGTTTCGGAACTGCGAGGAAACCCCTGCGGCGATTCTCCCCGGGCCGTCCTCAGCCTTTCGTGGGCACCGTCCCTGCCATGGCCTGGTACCAACCGTCGGCAAAGGTGACCATGCCCGCCCGGTTGGGGTGGGTGCCGTTGACGGTCTCGTAGCCCCCGTCGATGGGGGTGAGGTCCGCCAAGTGGACAGAGGGCCCGGCCTCCGCCACGCACTGGCGGAGCACGTCGTTGTAGTCTGCCCGGTCCTCCAGGGTGGCGGGGTCCAAGTACCAGGGGCCCTGGGAGGGCTTGCCCACGGTGATGGTCCCCACCCAGATTTGGGCGGCGGGGTACTGGGCCGCCAGCTTTTGGACCATGTCCCGGCAGTCCCGGCGGAAGGCCCCCAGGTCCACCCGGTGGGCCACGTCGTTGAGGCCGGTGCACACCAGGACCAGGTCCGGGGCCGCCGCCTCCGTGGCCAGGCTGCGGATCCGCCCGGGCAGGCAGGCGGCATAGTTCCCTGCGCAGCTGATGTGGGAGCCGGCAAAGGAGTTGTTGACCAGCAGCTGGCCCCCCAGCCGGTGGATCAGCTGCATCCACCAGGTGCCCTCCGGGGTGGCAAACCCCGCATAGGAGACATAGCTGGGGGAATAGAAACTGCCGATCTTGGGGGTGCCCCCCTCAAAGGTGCTCCGATCATCCCCCAGGATGGAGATGTACTTGCGTTGTTCCATGAAACATCCTTCTTTCTTGTTTGGGCCACCGGTTCTTCCCCGCTCACTGCTGGAAGAGCCAGCCCATCACCGCCGGGTCCGAGGCAAAGGCCCCGCCGCAGAGGACCACCCCATCCACCGGGCCGCCGTTGGCCGTCAGGATCTGCTGGAGGTAATCCTCGTGGTGGTAGTCCACCAGGTGGGTGGCGCCATAGGCCTGGGCCACCTCGAAGCAGCCCTTCCGGGAGCCGATGGCAAAGACCTTCCCTGCCCCGCGGAGGACCGCCGCCCGCACCGCCATAAGGCCCACCGGGCCGATGCCCAGGACTGCCACCGAGGCCCCAAAGGCCGGGTCCAGCTGGCGCACCCCCTCAAAGGCGGTGCACATCATGTCCGGCACCATCACTGCCTGCTCCAGGGTGACCCCCTCGGGGATGTGGGCCAGGTTCATGTCCGCGTCCCGAATATAGTACTCCTCCACGAAGGAGCCGCCCCGCTGAGGGTCATCCACCCCGGCGTAGAGGTTGTCCTGGCGCTGCTTGCCCCAGCCGTCCTGGGCCTCCAGGCTCCGCCAATGGGGCATGACGGCGCAGACAATCACCCGGTCCCCCACGTGGAAGTCTTGGACCTCGGCCCCCACTTTGGTGATCTCGCCGCACATCTCGTGGCCCATGGCCTTCCCCACCAGATAGGGCAGGGAGGCGCACCCCGTAGCGCACAGGTGGGCATCGCTGGTGCAGGGGGACCAGATCAGCGGACGGATCAGGGCCCCGGTGGGGCAGGGTTCCTCCGGCACGGGGCAGCGGTCAGACACCGCCATGGTATTCTCCCCCGTGATCACAACGCCTTTGCAATACTTCATCCTTGGACAACTCCTTTCTGCAGCCGGGGGCGCCGCTTTTACAGGTCATAGCGCCGCACCTGGCTGTCTGTGATATAGGTTGCTTTCAGTTCCCCCCAGCACAGGGTGGCCGGGTGGTTTAGGTGGGCCTGGAAGGCCGCTTCATCCTCCCAGGCATCGGTGAGGCAGAGCCCCTCCGGGTCCTGGATGGGGAGGGAAAAGACGAAGAACACATTCCCCGGCAGCCCCTGGAGCTGGTCTGCGATCCCCTCCTGCACCAGGTCCGCCACCAAGGAGGCCCGCTGCCCGGGCTTGACCCGGTAGGTGTTGACGCACAGGATCATGGTCTCTCCCCCTTCCCTCCGTCGGACTGCCGGCTGACCCCCTGCCAGGCCTGGAGCTCCCGGAGCCGGCCCTCCCAGGCGGCCTGGGCGGCCTCCACCGCGTCGCTGCCCAGGAAGAGGCGGAAGGGAGCGTCCTCCCGCAGCAGGGTCTCCACGATGCGCTGGCCGCCCCGGTCCGGGTCCCCGGGCTGGTTGGCCGGCAGGGGGCCGGGGCCCTTTCGGTACCGGTCTCCGATGGGGTCATAGGCAGCCAGATGGGTGGAGGGCTCCGCCAGGCGGTGGCCATAGAACCCCGTGCGGAAGGCCCCCGGCTCCACCAGCATCACCCGGATGCCGAAGGCGGCCACCTCCTGGGCCAGGGCCTCGGAGGCCCGCTCCAGGGCGGCTTTGGCGGCGGAGTAATCTCCGTTGCCCAGGGCGCCCCGCACCCCGCCGATGGAGGTGACGTTACAGATCCATCCCCCGCCCCTCTCCCGCATACCGGGAAGGGCGGCCCGGATGAGGTCCATGGGCCCGAAGAAGTTGACCGCAAAGAGCTCTGCCACCTGATGGGGCTGGCTCTCTTCGATGGCGGCCCGATAGCCGTGGCCGGCGTTGTTCACCAGCACGTCGATGCCGCCGAAGGCGCGCTGGGTCTCCGCCACCACCTTGGGGATGCTGTCTGCACAGCTGAGGTCCAGAGGAAGGGCCAGGGCCCGGCCGGGGTAGGCCGCGGTAAAGGCCGCCAGGGCGGCCGGGTCCCGGGCGGTGAGGGCGGCCCGGTCTCCCCGGGCCAGGACGGCTTTGGCGATCCCCTTCCCCAGGCCGCTGGAGCAGCCGGTGATGAGCCAAGTTCTCTCCATGGGCTCCCTCCTCACCGGATATAGTTGGTGTTGATCCGGGCCTCCTGCTCCGGCAGGGGGAGGCCGGCCTGGCGGCCCGCCTGGATGCAGCCCAGCAGCCAAGCCATGTTCCGGCCCAGCACCCGCATGATCTGCATCCCCTCCTTGTCCTGGCGGACCTCCTCCGGGGTTTTGCCGTGGACCATGTTCCAGTACCGGGAGGAGGGGATGGGCATCTGGGCATAGAGGAGGTATTTGTTCAGCTGGTCCAGGGTGGCGGTGGTCCCCGCCCGGCGGGCAGACACCACCACCGCCCCGGGCTTGAAGGCAAAGCGCCCCAGCCCGGCGCACTGGTCGGTGTAGAAGGCCCGGTCCAGGAAGGCGCTCATGGAGGCCGCCGCCGAAGCAAAGTGGACCGGCGCGCCAAAGACGAAGCCGTCATAGTCCTTGGCCGCTTCCAGGAATTCGTTCACCCGGTCCTGGTAGTGGCAGGCTCCGTGGGTGGCGCAGTAGCCGCAGCCCAGGCAGCCGGTGAGGGGGCGGTTGCCGATCCAAAACCAGTCGGTGTGCACCCCCTCCCCCTCCAGGGCCCGGCCCACCTCCTCCAGGGCCGCGTGGGTGCAGCCGTTTTTATGGGGGCTGCCGTTGACAAGCAGAACGTTCATTGGTCACCCTCCTTTGCGTGGGCAGACAGGTCGGTCCCCCCGAACACCGGGGACATGGACATGGCGTCCAGGGCCTGGTCCAGGGCGGCCACCTCCTGGGGGGTGAGGGCCACCTGGGCGGCCCCGGCGTTCTCCGCCATCCGGGCCTCCTTCCGGGTGCCGGGGATGGGGACGATCCAGGGCTTCTTCCCCAGCATCCAGGCCAGGGAGATCTGGGCAGGAGTGGCCCCCTTCTCCTGGGCCAGGGTGGTCAAAAGGGTCAGCAGGGCCTGGTTCTGGTCCACCGCCTGGTCGGTAAACTGGGGCATGCTGGCCCGGTAGTCATACCGGGGATCGAAGGCCGCGCCCTTGCCATACTGGCCGGTGAGGAACCCGTTGGCCATGGGGGAGAAGGCCACAAAGCCGATCCCCAGCTCCTCCAAAGCAGGAAAGAGGGATTCATACTGCCGGGCCATCATGGAGTAGCGGTTCTGCACCGCCGTCACCGGGCAGACCTTATGGGCCCGGCGGAGGTAGTCCTCGTTGGCCTCGGAGATCCCCCAGTGGGTGATCTTCCCCTCCCGGATGAGGTCGGCCATCCCCTCGGCCACCTCCTCCGGGGCCACCGCCGGGTCGATGCGGTGCTGGAAGTAGAGGTCGATGTGGTCGGTGCCCAGCCGCCGGAGGGACCCCTCCACCGACCGGCGGATGGTCTCCGGCCGGGAGTCCGGCACGATGGGCAGCGGGGTCTTCCCGCTGGCAAAGTCAAAGGTCAGGCCGAACTTGGTGGACAGCACCACCCGGTCCCGCACCGGGGCCAGGGCCTGGCCCACCAGGGTCTCGTTGGCGTGAGGGTCCGTCTGGGTGCCGTAGACCTCGGCGGTGTCAAAGAAGGTGTACCCCAGGTCCACCGCCCGGCGCAGCAGGGTCTCCGTCTCCCCTGCCTCTGTGGGCAGGCCGTAGCCGTGGGAAAACCCCATGCACCCCAGGCCCACCGCGGACACGGACAGGTCTGTGCCTAACGTTCTGTTCTGCATCGTCTTCATCTCCTTATCTTATACGGGTATTCTACCCCCCGGGGCCGTCGGGCAGAAGTCTCCGTTGGTTCATCAGTGAAAAGCCAAAGGTTATCTCCCCTGGGGGCTCTGGGGCCCCAGTTCCCGGAAGGTGCGGGTGTACATCCCCAGGGAGACGGGAAGCATGATGACCTCCACCACCAGCTGGGTCCAGATCATGCCGTACAGGCCAAAGATCCAGTTCATGAGAAGCAGCAGGGGGATGTTCAGCAGCCCCTGGCGGCTGAAGGTCAAAAGGGCCGACTGCGCCCCCTTCCCCATGGCCTGGAGGGTGTAGCTGATGAGGAAGTTCACCGCCGTCAACGGCACCGCCAGGCAGGCGATCCGCAGGAAGGAGGCCCCCAGGGCGCTGGTCTGGGCCTCAGGGAGAAAGAGGTGGAGGATCTGTGGGGCAAAGAGGGCGAAGCAGGCCACAAAGCAGGCCGACATCACCAGGGCGGTCTTCCAGGAGAACAGAGACACCTGGCGCATCCGCCGGTAGTTCCCTGCGGCGAAGTTGTACCCCACCAGGGGCATGAACCCCTGGCACAGGCCCATGGAGAGGTTTAAGGGCACCTGGTCAATCCGTTTGACAATGCCGTAGGCCGCCACGGGGATGTCCCCGTAACCGGCGGCCAGGCGCACCATCACCATGTTGGCGGCATTGCCCAAGGTGGTGGCCAGAGCCGAGGCCAGCCCCACGGAGAAGATGGGCCCCACAAACCGGAAGGTGAAGTACCGGGGCCGGAGGGAGACGGCAGTCCCCTCCCCCAACCGGCGGTAGACCACCAGGAAGAACCCCACCGAGGCCACGTTGGACAGGGCCGTGGCCAGGGCCGCCCCCGTCACCGCCAGGTGGCAGCCGAAGATGAACACCGGGTCCAGCACCACGTTGAGGATGCCCCCGAACATCATCCCTGCGCTGGCCTGGCGGGCATGGCCCTCGCTGCGCAGCAGGTGGCCCAGGGTGAGGCTCACCATGGTGGGCACGCCCCCCAGCACCACCACCTAGAAGAGGTAGCCCTCGGCATAGCCATAGGTGTCCGGACTGGCCCCTAAGAAGGTCAGCAGCGGCCCCCGGCCCAGGTAGGTGGCCAGGGAAAAGAGGAGGGTGGCCGCCCCGCCGCCCCACACACTGAAGGCCGCCACATGCTTGACGTCCCGGTGGTTCTGGGCCCCCAGCATCCGGGAGATGAGGCTGCTGCCCCCCAGGCCGAAGAGGTTTCCCAGGGCGGTGAGAAGGTTAAACCACGGGGAGACCAGGGACACCGCCGCCACCATCACGGGGTTGCCGATCTGACCGATGAAAAAAGTGTCCGCCAGGTTGTACACCATGGTCACCAGCTGGCTGATAACCGTGGGGATGGCCAGGGTAGCCACCGCCTTGTGCACCGGCATTTCTTCAAACAGATATCGCTCTTCCAAGGGTTCCCCCATCGCTACACGCCTTCTTTCTTGGTCTTTGCGGGAAAAATGTACGGCCTCCCCCGCAGGGGTCTGCGGAAAAGGCCTCAGCGGATCAAAATTTCTCGTAGAGTTCGCGGCGCGCACGCCGCGAAAAAAGTGCAATCCGTTTTCTCCGGTGACCTGCGCACCGGAGAAAACACGACTCGGCCTGCAAACGTGGGAGCCGCCCGCCTTTGGCGGACGGCGACTGCGCTGCAGCAGGCCGCCATCCCCTTGTCGAAACAGG
>ERZ827471.1618-NODE-1618-length-12847-cov-7.536273_pt1 | contig 12847 bp, 14 predicted proteins | sample MGYA00519772_ERZ827471 | MGnify/ENA primary metagenome ERZ827471 (study PRJEB31778, sample SAMEA3449315) | human gut metagenome | biome: human gut; feature: human-associated habitat; material: faeces | place: United Kingdom | collected 2010/2012 ... | reverse complement strand
CGCGGATGCTGTCAAAGTCATCGTTCTGCGCGGGAATGTCGATGCGCTGTTCAAAGACTTCCGGGTTTGCCGCCAAATCGAAGAAGCTGAACTGGAAGTGAATCGACGGGTCGAAGTAATTCAGAAAATCGCACCAGCCGTCAAAGAGCGCCTGCTTGTCCTCGTTCTGTGCAAGCTGGTAGTTGATATCCTGAAATTGAATCGTCCGCGTATAGCGCGTATCTGTGACGCGGCAGATGCCGTCCGGGTACATGCGCTGATAGGGAATGGTTTTCTGCGCGGTATGCGGCGTTTCCTGACGGTGATCCGCTTCCCTGATTTTGGCACGAATCAGCTTCTTTTCCTCGCGGGAGAGCTTTTTGCGCTTCTTCTTTTTCTCGATTTGGGCAACGTCCTTTTGAAGCGCGCTCTGCCGTTCCAGTGCGTCGTACAGATTTTCACTCTGATACGGGCGCTTTTTCGGGCGCAGGAACGCAGCAGTGAAGAAATGCTTCAGCACGACTTCCAGCGGTTCGCCGTTTTTTTCATATACGCCCAGCAGGATGAACGGCATCATGACCAGCACCATGATGAGCGACGCGACGCTTGAAGACACATGCGGCTTGAGCAGATAGAAAAGCGGCGCGCCGACAAGCGCACCGCCGAGGAAGCAGACGAGCTGCCGCCGGGTGAGATTGAAAAGTACCTTCTGCCTAACGTGCGTCAGGTCTTTCGGTACGGGTACATAAGGCAATGAATTCCCCCTTTTAATGTGCGCCGAACACGCTGCGGGACAGGCTGCTGGTCTTGAACAGCGCGAAGCAGAGAAGCACGGTATATCCCATACAGGTAAAGATGGCGACGGATACATCCGCGGTGACGGCGATATTCTGCACCAGAACAGAATAAATCGCCACGCACAGGATCATCATGAAAGCCTGGAAGCCCAGCGCAAACAGGGTGCGCAGGTAATTTTGACCTGTCTGCCCCCATTCGCGGGAAACCATCGTAGCCATAGGGATGGGTGCGATAGACGTGACAAGATAGATTTCGATCATTCTGCCGAAGGTAATGACAAAGATGCAGATCACCAGCGCCCACATGGTAAAACCGATGAGCATCGTCTGAAACCAGAGACCGAAAAGCGCGCCCAGCTCCATATCGGCCAGACGCGCTTCGATGCCCGTAATTGCGCTTTCAATGGACAACTGTGCGCCCGACATGACGAGCCCGGACGCCCGGATGACCACGCTCTGCGCGGCTTCAAAGATGCCCATGACGATGTTCCAGGTGTTGGTGACGATCAGCACCGACGCTGCGGTCTTGAACACCCATTTGAAGATGAGAAACGTATCGAAATCGTGAAAGTTGTTCTTGTCGATAATCATCTGAATGAGTTCGAGGGTTGCGATAACGGCGAGAATCGCGCCCGCAATGGGGACGACCACATGATCCGAAAGACCTTGAATCATGGAGAAAATGCTGCCGTTCCATTGCTGCGGGGTCTTGCCTACGTTGTCGGCAATACCGGAGATTTGGGTATTCACCTGGTCGAACAGCCCCGTCAGGTTATTCATAATACCCTCGATGAGCAGCTCCCGAATCCATTCCGTGAGTTTATCCCAGATAAAATTCAAAGAGGATCACCCTCTTTCGGGGCAAGCGCCGCCGCGTGGGTGCGCGGCAGCGTTCCCGTAATTTTCTTCTTCACCACGTTTAGAAAAGGCTGGAGAGCAGCGGAACGAGCGTCGTGCCGACCAGCGCAACGCCGCCGCCGGCGATGAGCTGCTTCATGCCCTGAGACTTTGGTTGTGTAATATAAAGAAGCAATAGAAGTGTAAAATTTTTTGCCGTTCCTATCCGGCACTTGCGCATTGTGCCGGACAGGTCGGGCATTATTCGGGCAAGTCTACCTTGCCGACAAAAGAATAATAGATTTCAATTTCCTGCCTGCGGTTTTTGTTCTCGTCATAGCTGCACTCATGCACTACGATTTTCTCGATAAACTCCCGCAGCAGGGTAGGGGTAAGTTCCTCAAAGCTGGTGTACTTGCGGACAATGTTCATAAACTTCTCGGCGTTTACCGTGGCTTCCTGCGCCTTTGCAAGTTCCCCTTGCAGTTCGGCGGCTCTCTCTTTAAGCTGCCGCTGCTCGGCTTCATAGTCTGCCGACAACTCCGCAAACCGTTCATCAGAAATGCGCCCGGTCACGCTGTCCTCATAAAGCCGCTTGAAGATAGCGGACAACTCGGCTATGCGCTTCTCGGCTGCGTCCAGTTCCTTTTTCTTGGCGGCATTTCTGCGCTTGCCCCCGTCCTCGTTCTGCTCGATCAGCAGCTTCATAAACTGCTTTTCGTGCCTTGCCGCATAGTCGGTCACTTTCCGCAGATTGGCGGTCACTCCCGCTGTCAAAAGGTCGGTGCGGATAAAGTGCGCCGTACAGTCCTTGACACGCTTCTTGTAGTTCCCGCAGATGTAGCAGTCCTGCCGCCTTGTCTTGTTCTCATACCTCTGCTGGTAGAGGACGCTGCCGCAGTCGGCGCAGAACAGCAAGCCGGAGAACAAGCCCACTTCATCATAGCGGTTGGGGCGTTTGCGCTGCTTGCGTAACTCCTGCACCCGTTCCCATGTGGCAAGGTCGATAATCGGCTCATGGGTGTTCTCGAATACCGCTTGCTTTTCCTCCGGGTTTTCTACGCTGGACTTCACTTTGTAGGAGATTTTCTCGGTCTTGAAGTTTACCGTATGCCCCAGATACTCCTTGCGTTCAAGGATATGGACAACGGTATTTGTCGCCCATCTGTACGGGTAATCGGGGTAGTAGCGGCGGGTGCTGCCCGTCCTGCGGTATTCCAGCGTCCCCGGCGTGGGGATTTCCTGCTCGGTGAGCATACGGGCGATTTTGGTCGGGCCGTTCCCGGCAAGGCACAAGCTGAATATCTGCTTGACTACCGGGGCGGCTTCCTCGTCAATGATAAAGCGTCCGTCCTCGCCTTTTAAGTAGCCATAGACGGGCTGGCTGGTAATGGGCTTGCCGCTCATGCCCTTGCTTCTGAAAACTGCCTTGATTTTCCTGCTCGTGTCTCTCACCATCCATTCGTTAAAAAGATTTTTTAGCGGCGTTAGGTCGTTGTCGCCCTGTGCGCTGTCCACTCCGTCATTGATGGCGATAAAGCGGACGCCTTTCTTGGGGAAAGTGATTTCCGTAAACATTCCGACTTGCAGGTAGTTCCTCCCCATGCGGGATAGGTCTTTGGTAATGACGCATTTTACCTCGCCATTCTCCACGCAATCCATCATTTCCATAAAGCCGGGTCTTTGGAAGTTCGCCCCACTCCATCCGTCGTCAACGAAAAAACGGTAGTTCAAAAATCCATTGTCACGGGCATAGGTTTCCAAAATGCGCTTTTGGTTGGATATGGAATTGCTCTCGCCCTGCAATTCATCATCTTTACTCAATCTTGCGTAAAGGGCGGTAACGGGTGCTAATTGGGTGGTCTGTCTAATCATGGTTTCCTCCATTTCCGACAGCCGCCCCGCTATTCCGTACAAAGATTGTACCATACGGGGCGGCGGTCTGTATAGTGGTTTCTGCTTCTTTATCGCCTGTCATAATGACGATTTTTCAAAAAAGGCTTGTCATGTCACACAAGCGGTAGAAAAGTTCATACTTCTGTGCTATACTTTTGTCAAAGCAATTATTAAGCGGGAGAATAGCCACATGAAGAAAATATATTTAATCGGCGGGGCAATGGGTGTTGGAAAAACAACAGTAGCACAAATCTTAAAAACAAAATTATCAAACAGCGTTTTCCTTGATGGCGATTGGTGCTGGGATTCTGACCCATTTCAAGTTACAGAAGAAACAAAAATTATGGTTATAGATAACATTAGTCATTTGCTTAACAACTTCATTCATTGTTCTGCATATGACAACATCATTTTTTGTTGGGTAATGCACGAACAGAGTATAATTGACGACATTCTATCAAGGTTAGACCATAAAGATTGCAAGGTTTATTGCGTTTCCTTGGTTTGTGACCCTGATGTATTGAGCGAAAGACTGCGCAAAGATATAGAGCAGGGTGTTCGTTTGCCATCAATTATTGAAAAAAGCATTTCATATCTTCCGAAGTACCGACTGTTATATACAAAAAGGATTGATGTTTCTAACAGTTCGCCAAATCAGATAGCAGATGAAATAGCGGCGTTATAATCACTCCCATTCCAGCGGTCATGCTCCCCGGCATGACCGCTTTTCTCATACCCCCGGCTCATGCAGTATAGGGCGGCTTTGGTGCGGCTGCGGTTTCCGCTTCCAGCACTTTCATCATCTTGTCGGCTGCGGTGGCGGTGGTGTCTTTCTTGAAAAAGCCGGAAACAATGAGGACGGTGTTACCCATGCGGGTTTCCGTCACGCAATCCGGGCGGCGGTCTGTGGGGCTGGCGGTGCGGTGCTTTTTATCGGTCATAGGCAACTCCTTTCATTTCAGCAGTTCTTTCAGCCTGTCCAGCTTGGCTTTTGCGGCTTCCTTTCGGAAATTCTTTGCCGTGAAGCAGACAGGGGAACACATTTCAATCAGTCTGTCATAGATACGGGCGTGGGCGGTGTCCTGCGGGTTTTCCAGCATATCCGGCGTGTGGTTGGTGGTGACGATCAGCGGCTTGCCGCTGCGGTATCTGCTGTCAATCACATTGTAGACTTGCTCCAAACCGTACTCCGTCCCCCGTTCCATTCCAAAATCGTCAATGATAAGCAGGGGGTAGCGGCAAAGGCGGTCAATGTACTCGTTGCGCCCCTCGAAGCTGGCGGCAAGGTCATTGAGGATAAGGGCAAAGTTTGTCATGCGGACGAGGATTTCCTGCTCCATAAGGGCGTTTGCAATGCACCCGGCAAAATAGCTTTTCCCTGTGCCTACCTTGCCCCATAGCAGCAAGCCGTGGTTGCCCTCTTTCATCTGCTCCCAACGCTCCACATAGCTGTGCGCCATTCCCATTTGGGGGCATTTGCCGTTGTCATTGGCAAAAGTCCATTCCCGCATTTTGCTGTCGGTAAATCCCCGGCGTTTCAAGTCCTCTACGGTGTCAAGGTGTTTCCTGCGCTGCTCGGCGGCTTCACGCTCTAACCGTTTCGCCCGCTGGCAGTCACACTCTGCCGGGTGGCGGTCACGCCCGAACAGGGCGGCTTTATCTGCCGGGAAATATGCTTCTTTCGGTGTCCGGCAACTGCCGCAGTACAAAAGCCCGTCCTCCCCGGTGTAGTCCTGCGGCTCGGCTGCGGTATCGAAAACCTTTTCAAAATCATTCGTCATAAGCTCTGTCCCTCCTTGTAGGTGTAATCGGGTATGCCCTGTTTCGGGGCTGCCTTTGCGGTATCGTCTGCCGCCCATCTGCGGATTGTGGCAGCGTGGTTTCGGTATTTCTTCCCGGTGGAAGCGATATAGCCGGAAAGACGGTCAATATAAAACTCCCATTTGCCGGGTAATTCCTCTTGCAGTTCCGCAAGTTCTGTATCAGACAGGAAAACATTGCTGTATCTGCCATAGGCGGCGGGGGCGGGGTGTCCTATATCTCCCTCTCTCTCTTTCTCTAACTCTATATCTATCTCTTTCTCTATCTCTATCTCTGGTGGACAAATGTCCGCTTGATATGGTGGACATTTGTCCGCACCATGCTTTGGCAGGGCTTTTTGCAGTTCAAGCCTTGCCCTGCGCTTGCGCTCCCCCTCGGTGGAAGATTGCCCTATCAGCAGTTCAATATTGCTCATGTAGAGTGCGCCGTTTTGCAGCGGCTCTACAAGCCCCAGCTTCAAGAAAATCTGTAAAGCACGCTCTACTGTGCCGACTTGCTGCCGGGTAATGGTGGCAATCATCTGCGCCGTGTAGGGGATATTCTCGTCAAGCTGCAACTTCCCGCCGTTCTTCAGCGATTTTAAGTACAGCTTCAAGAGGATATTGGAGTACAAGATACCGTCCTGCATACTTTCCAGCAGCACGATAGCGTCCTCGTCAAAGTAGTTCTCTTTCAGCTTGAGGTAGTAATATTTGCGGTTATCTGACATTGGCGGTGTCCTCCTTTTTCCAGCGTTTGGAGTAATACCGGGGGCAGAGTACCACGATAGCCCGGAAACTCTGCTTGCAGTCGTGGGTACAGCCCCGGCATAGGTCGTTGTAGGTGATACGGTTGCGGTGGTTGAGGAAGAAAGACCATTCAAGCCGCCGCTTCTTGCTCATGCGTGGCATGGGTGACGCTCCTTTCTGCCGTTTCCTGCGGTGTAGCAGGATAGGCGGTAAATCTGTATATTCCCGGTGTCATTTTCGGGGATTTTCTGCCCTGTAAGCCCCTTGAAAATGCCGGGTGGTATTGCGGGTAGGGTGCAGGGCATACCCCTGTTTTTGTATGGTTTCGGTATCATTTCGGGGCGGTGTTTATCGGTCATGTTCGTGCCTTTTCTGCTGGCTCGGTGCGCCCCTCATCATCTGGTCGATATTGCCCTTGACCGTCTGCAACTCCCGGACACGCTCTTTTTTCTCCCGGTAATCGTTGTACCGGGCGTTCTTGTCGGCGGTTAGCTGCTCAATCTCGGCTTGCAGGGATTTGTAGGTTGGCAGCTTCTTTATGCCATGCTCCCGGAAGTACCGGGCGGCTGCGTCCGCTATGATAAAGTCGCTTTCGTGCTTCTGTCGGTAGGCAGCTCTTGCCTTGTCCGATTTCTGCGCTTTCAATCCGTCCCGCACATCTTTGGTCTTGGCATAGCGCAGGACATAGCCCTGCAACTCCTTTTTGTCCTGCAACGCCGCTTCAAGGGTTTTCAGTTCTGCGGTGCTGTCATGGAGATCCGCATAAGCGGCGGTAATGGCTGCGTCAAGCTGCTCCGGGGAAGTAAAGCCGTACTGCTCATAGGCGGCAACGGTAGACGCCATCTGTTTGAGGTTGTGGACAGCCGCCCAGCGGTCATAGCCCACGCCTTTCCCCTCGGCTCGCTTGGCTTCCCGGTCAACCATGCGCTGGATAGCGCCCTGTTTCGGGGCGGTTTTCGCTGTTTTTCCCTGCTGTAATCGCTCCCGGATAGTGCGGGTGTATTCGGGTATGGCTGCGGCTTTTTCGGCGGCTCTGTGGGCGTTCTGCTCCAAAAGGGCAAGTACGGCGGTGCGGTCAAAACCGTCCCCCAGCTTCCGGGCGGTGATGGGCTTGGTGCGCTCCGGCGTGAGGTAGGACAATCGCCCCCGGCTCTCCTTGACAGTCACGCCCTGCCGGAGAAGTAAAGCGGAAAACTCGTCATAGCTGGTAGCAGAGGACAGGGCGGCTCGGATAATCTGCCGCAACTTTTCCTTGTCCGTTTCAAACTTGGTGGGCTTGGGCGGTTGCTCCCCGGCGGGTAAAGCGGCGGCTTGTGCTGCGGCCTGCCTGTCCAGCTTGGCTTGCCCTTTCCGCTGCGCCCAGTATTCACGCTCCGTCACCCGGTTTTTGCTCCCATGCAAGAGGTCAATCTGATAGAGGTTTTCCCAGTGGCACATCTCCATGACTTCGGCTTTGAAATACTCCATAGCTGCGTCGGTGCAGCGGTGCTTGCACCCGGCTTTTGTATCTGCCGGTCTGTCCATGTAGGGCAGCAAGGGTACTTCCTCAATCCGCAGACTGTTAATGACGATATGCACATGGATATTGCCGCTGTGGTTGTGTCCGTCCGGGTGGGTGCAGACAATGGCTTGGTGTCCGGGGAAGTGTGCTTTACAAAATCTCTCGCCCAACTCCTGCGCCCGGTCAACGGTCAATCCGTTGTCTGTCCCGTCCCGTGGGTCAAAGGAAATGATATAGTGGTGGCTTTTCACATCTTCCCGCTTTTGGTTTTTGCCATAGCGGAGATTGGAGCGCATACAGGCAACGGCAAAATCCTCGCCGCCGCAGTTCAAAGTGGCAAGCCGATAGTCCTCGCGGGGAACAAGCCGCCCGGTTTCATCAAGGGTGGGGCGCATGGTAAACTCGTCATGCTCAAAGGTCAAATACTGCTCGGCTGCGCCGTAGTCGGCATTTTTAGAGCTGATATGTTTGAATGTTGCCAACCGCTTCACCTACCTTTCGCAAGACTTCAAACTTCAAGGCGGCAAGGTCGGCTATGGCTGCCCGTACCTCGCCGGATAGTGCGTTGTAGGGTGTGCCGTACTCGTTGAGGGCGCGGGCGATCTGGTTGAGGTTGCCGCCGATTTTCCCGTATTCGGCGGTCAACTTCCCAACGGCGGCAAGCAGTTCATCATTGACCGGGGAAATGGTAACAACGGGGCGAATGGTAGCCCGTGTTATGGCTTGCCGGATAAACTCGGCTTGGCTGATGTCGTAATGCTCCAGCCGCCCGGTGAAGTCGGCGTATTCTTCCTCGGTCATGCGGGTCTTGACTACATGGCTGCGGTGGGGCGTGTTGTATCTCTTGGCTATGGGTATCACTCCTTTCTGTGCGTGGTATTCCGGCGTGGTGGTCTGAAAAAGGCAAGCTGCCCCTTTTACTACCCACACCACCAAAAAAGCAAAATTGCCAAACGGTTTCGGAAGATTTTTTGCGGCGCAAGCCGCATAGCAGGGTTTGGGGAAGGCACTCCCCAACAAGATTTACCGCAGGGGCAAAACCGCAGATATGCGGATTTTGGCACCGTGGTAGAATCTTGCTCTAAGAAACTGCCGCTTTCCTCTACGGCTGACTTTGCGGCAATCCGCAGGGGGCGGCTTGGCTTGTTTCCGTCAATATAGCGATTGCGGTGGCGTGTCCTGCCCGCTGTGGTTTTGCTTTCTTCTACGGACGGAAATGGAAAATGCCAAACGCTCCCTTGGATTTCTTCATCACTACTACGGTAGCCCCATACCTTTCTTCCAAATGGCTGCGGTATTCTTTTCATCACTACTACGGTACGCAAGACCGTTTTGGGCAAATTTCCCCGTCACTTTCTACAACAACAGGAATGTGCGGTCTGCCAAAAATGGGCGCAAAAAAAACGCCACGGACTTTCAAAAAATCTGTGGCGTTGCAGCTTGGTCGATATTCAATTTTCATTTCCATAATGTGAGGGGAGCGACAGCACTTTAGTCTGTCGCTCCCTTGATTACCCATCAGCGGAAACAGGCAGGGCTGTCAACGGCGGCGCATTTATACGCCGTTCATCTTGACCGTTGACTGCTCCGGCTGATTCCGCTATTTGTTGTGGGATTACAGCTACATTCAAATCTTTTGCGCTGATTAGTGTTTCTTGTTTGCATTTCGGACAGAACAGAGGGAAATTTTCAAGTATTGTATCGGGGCGTATCTTTGTTCGTGTTTTATTTCCACAAATAGGGCAAAGCACCCACCTATCAGGCGATTTAATCATTTTAATTTTCATTATTTAAGGAAAGAAATGTAAATTGTGAAGTTATCGGGAATGTAGCTGATACTCAATCCCTTTTCGCCATTTGACAAAAGCGTACCGATAGAAACATAGTCCTGTCCCTCAATTTCTTCCGACACTTCCTCTATTATAGAAAACCCCTCTTGCTTCAAAAGCTCTAAATAGTCGTTATAGTCGGTTTCGCTTATATCCACAATACTGATACTGCAATTCTCATGTTCCGTATCAAGCATAGCCCAACCGACCGTACCGGACGGGACGGGAAGCCCCTCGGTGTATTCATTCACAGGCCATACACCCGCGTCAAGCATGGTATTGCTTTCTGTTTGTGTATTGCTTGGATTATCCGCAGCGGACGGCGTATCTTGATTGGAACAGGCAGCCAAAGAAAGCATAAGTAAAATAGCGATTATTGAAACAAATTTTTTCATAGCTACCTCCTGTTTTTGCGGACGGTTCGGATAATCTGAATGATTGCGATTGTAACCGCGATTACACCGACTGCCAAAATGATTTGTGAAGCGTCAAATCCAAAAGCTCCCTCAACTTGAATGTTTGTCATTGCGTCTGCTTGTCCGATTGCCCCGTCCGGCACTTTCCCGGATTGGGTAGTGGCGTAAATCACAAACGCTGCAACGGCAACGACAAGGGCTGCAACGCTCGAAATAATCCCTTTCCGTTTCTGCGGTGCTGCGCTGTCAATGCCTAACTGCTCGGCGGTATTCTCTGCAAACTCTTTGGGAGTGCCTAACCGTTCGATTACCTGTTGTTCCGTTTCGCCATGCTCCAACGCAGAAGCAAAGACTTCATTCAGATCACGCACGACCTCTTTTTTTGCTTTGCGTGTTAAACTCAATTCCTTTTCCACTTGCTTAATGTATTGCTCTTTCATTCTGATACCTCCGCTGTTTGATAGGTGGCAATAAAGCCATTTACACAACTTTCATAGCTCGCCCAAAATAAAATCAGCTCGTCTAATACCTCTCTGCCCTTATGGGTAAGGGAGTAGTATTTTTTTGATCCGCCATTTGCCGCTGCCGGGGCTAATCGGCATTGGATTAACTCGGCTTCCTGCAAACGATACAGAATAGGGTAAATCGTTCCCTCTTTTGCATAGCCCAAAACGGACGCGCTGTTATTTAGCTCTGTAATGATTTCATAGCCGTAGGTTTCTTTGCGTCCGATCAAGCACAAAAGTATCATTTCAAGAGAGCCTTTTTTGAATTGCTGCACATACCTGTTATCCATACTCTCTACCTCACTTTAGTTTTGCTATTTAGCGTTCCTAAATAGCAAAACATATTATAACTCCCGGAGGTGTTCAAGTCAATAGAGTTTATAGAAATGTTACAAATGCTTTTTAGACTTTACCCTATAATTTGCCTTGCTCGGAATAGCGGCGGGGCTGACTGTCCTTGTCCTGTTTTGTTGTGCTTCTTTATTAACCATGAGCATTGGCACCAGGGTTGTCGTTGCCGTAGCCTTCCAGCAGGTTGATAACGCCCCATACGCCCAGACCGGCACCAAGGCCGATGACAATCGTACCGAGCTGAGACACCGCGGTGGAGAAAAACTGCATAAAAGATACCCTCCTGCGGGAACATTCCCGCGTCCTTCCCGGATTCGTGAAACGCTGACGTGCAGCTCTGCGAAGCGGCGGCAGAAGCGGGCGCTTCACAGGCGTAATCCAGAAACACGGCCTGAGGCCGTATGCACTTCCGACGCAGCCTGCCTAAAAAAACGGCAGTTGAGCGAACGCGGAAGCCAGAGAAACTGAGCCGCAGACAGGCTGCGAAACTCATCTATATAGACAATTCCGGCAGATGTGCAATGCTGCCGGAACTGGAAAAGGAATCAGTACATCACGACATCCAGATCAATCGGAACGTCTTCTTCCGGTTCATCATCTTCGATTTCGTAGGCATCAAACGTATCCTCATCCTTGGGATGAAGCGCACAATTGAGATAAGTCTGCGGATCAAAGGCATTTGCCGGATCGGCATCCGAGAGGTACTTGTAGTTGGGATGTTTGGTCAGATCGAATTTGTCGGAGAGGAAAGGACGAACGCCGCGGATTTGCAGAATACACTTGCCGCCGTCCATCGTCGCCAGCTCGTCCTGCGTCATGAGTTCCTTGCCGAGCTTCTGATAATTCAAACTGTGCGAGGTTTCTCTGCCGCGCGATTCGCCGGTGTTGCAGGTGTCAATGGTTTCGCGTCCCAGCACGGTGGAAAGCTCCTTGAGCGTCGTCGCTTCACGTCCGCCGAGGAAGATTGAGCTGTCGCAATTCCCTTGAATTGTGTCGCTCTGCTCTTTGTAAATGGCTTTGAGCTGGCTCTGTGCCTGGAAAATCAGAACGGCGGAGATTTCTCGGCTGCGGATGGTCGCCATCAGCTTTTCAAGGTTGGGAATCTGCCCGATGTTGGCGCACTCGTCAATCAGGCATCGCACATGCACGGGTAAGCGCCCGCCGTACACGTCATCCGCCTTTTCGCAGAGCAGATTGAAAAGCTGGGTATAAATCATGCTGATGAGGAAATTGAACGTAGAATCCGTATCGCTCATGATGAGGAACAGCGCCGTCTTGCGGTCGCCCAGCGTATCCAGCTCCAATTCGTCATAGGACAGAATCTCCCGAAGCTCCGCAATGTCGAACGGAGCAGGGCGCGCACCCGCCGACACCAAAATGCTCTTAGCGGTCTTGCCCGCCGCCAATTTATATTTATGATATTGGCGCACGGCAAAGTGATCCGGGTCTTTTTCTTCGAGCGCATCAAAGAGCAGATCGACGGGGTTTTTGAAATTGTCGTCGTCCTCGCGCACTTCCATCGCGTTAATCATCGCCACCAGCGTGTTGAAGTTCTGCTCGTGCGGTGGTGCTTCATAGAAGATGTAGCCCATCAGTGCGCAGTACAGCAGCATTTCGGCGTTTCGCCAAAATGGGTCGCCGCTTTTCTGCCCGCCGTCGGTATTGGTAATCAGGACATTTGCCAGCTTCAAGATATCCTTTTCCGAATGAATGTAATGGAACGGGTTATAGTGGAGCGACTTTTTGAAGTTGATGGTGTTGAAGAATCGAATCTGATACTTTTTCTTTTCCAGCAGGTGTCCGCACTCAATGAGCAGGCTGCCTTTGGGATCTGTTATGACATAGCTGGAATGGCATTGCATGAGATTGGGCTTCAAAAGGTAGCGGGTCTTGCCGCTGCCCGAACCGCCGATGACCAGGACGTTTTTGTTCCGCGCCGTCCTGGGGTCTTTGGGGCGGCTGTTCATGGTCAGCCGTTCCGTCTGCGTCAGCAGGATGTTGTTTTTGAAAACGGGGTCAATAAACGGCTCGATGTCCTTGCGCGTTCCCCAGCGTGCCGAGCCATACTCACGCCCTTTACGATACTTCTTTTTTTCACTGTCTTTAATGAAAATGAACAGACGAAAGCCCGCGCCCAGCAGCAGCCCAATGCATAAGTCATGCAGCTCAAAGCTCGGCAGGGGCGA
>ERZ827471.1617-NODE-1617-length-12850-cov-2.692927_pt1 | contig 12850 bp, 13 predicted proteins | sample MGYA00519772_ERZ827471 | MGnify/ENA primary metagenome ERZ827471 (study PRJEB31778, sample SAMEA3449315) | human gut metagenome | biome: human gut; feature: human-associated habitat; material: faeces | place: United Kingdom | collected 2010/2012 ... | reverse complement strand
CCACGTTTTTCTACAAGTCCACAACCTGTTTTCTGACAGCTATTTTACACTTTTAACTTATTTTTTTGTTAAGATAATCACTTAAAAAAACTAAAAAACGGCCTCATTTGAAAATGAGACCGTTTTTACTCAGGAAAAACATTTTAAAAGCAGTGTCCAAACTGCAGGAACAATAAGTGCCGGCAGCATATTCAAGGTCTTAAACTTTTTTAATTCTAAAATCGCAAACCCGGAGCTCATAATAAAAACTCCGCCGATAATCGAAATTTCTGTCATCAGTTCAGCTGTCAAAAATGGCGCCAGCCAACCGGCCAGCAGATAGATCGACCCCTGCCAGCAAAACAGTACGACTCCTGCCAAGGCTATGCCGATGCCATATGCGGAAGCCAAAACCATCGAAGCTACAAAATCAAGCGTAGCATTAGTAAAAAGATAAGTGTTATTACCATACAGCGCGCTTTCTATCGGCCCCAGAATAGACAGGGTCCCGATACAGAAAAGCAGTATTGCCGTAGACAGCCCCTGACCAAGGTCGGACCCGCCTTTGAACCGCCCTGCCAAACGCTGAAAGCGGCCGTCGATATCAAGCAAAGTACCGATAATGCTGCCCAGCGCCAGACTAAGAATGAACAAGACGGGAAACCTGCTCTGCGGCATATTGCTGACTACTGCATTAGCTCCCAGAGCAACAGTAGCCAATCCCAACGCATCAAAGAGTGCTTTTTTGTAATTTTCTTTGATCCCCTGTCTGAACACACTGCCAAGCACGCTGCCGGCAATGATCGTGCTTGTATTGACGATAGTCCCCAGCATTAATCCATTCCCCCATTTATTACGCTTCGTATCTTTATATTATATGCGTTCCAGCGTCTATAAACAACTATAGAAGTTCTCCATAGCGCTTGATATAAAGTTTTTTCATCATCGTAGCCAAAAGCATATATGCCAAAGTAATAGCGGCCAGCCAGCTAAAATATTCACCAGGCAGCGAAGCCAGCCCGATAGCATGTCCCACCGCTGTAAACGGTATCACTGTCAGCACTGCGATACCAATAAACGTAAGTAATGTCACAGGCGCTGAAGCGCGGCTCTGCAGGAATGGAATCTTTGGCGTTCTGATCATATGGATAACCAGCGTCTGCGTCCACATTGATTCAACAAACCAACCAGCCTGAAAAACAGCGATATATAATGCCTGCTGGGCAGGATCACTCAGTTCGTGAAACAAATGGCCGCCGACAACGGCCGGACAAATGATGAAATACATCAGTGCATAGGTCAAAATATCGAAAACAGAACTTGTAGGACCGATCCAAAGCATAAATTTGCTGACACTGGAAGCATCCCATTTTCTGGGCTTGGTCAAAAACTCTTTGTCCACATTATCCCAGGGAATCGCCGTACAGGAGATATCGTAAATCAGATTCAGCAAAATCAGATGTATCGACGCCATCGGCAGGAAGGGCAGAAAAGCACTGGCGATCAAAACCGAAAAAATATTACCAAAATTAGACGAAGCCGTCATCTTGATATATTTAATCATATTAGCATAGGTTTTACGGCCTTCAAGAATACCCTTTTCCAAAACCAGCAAATCTTTTTCCAGTAAAATTACATCCGCCGATTCCTTGGCAATATCCACGGCCGTATCGACAGAAATACCAACATCAGAGGCTTTCATGGCCGCCGCATCGTTGATGCCATCGCCGAGATAACCTACAGAATGTCCATTTTCACGCAGCAGGCGTACTACTCTGGCTTTCTGCGCCGGCGCCAATTTGGCAAAAACAGTGGTATACTCTGCCGCTGCCGCCAATTCTTCGTTGCTCATAGCTTCCACCTCAGAACCCAACAGCATTTTTTCTGCTGCAAGTCCTACATGACGGCAAACACATTTTGTGACCTTTTCATTGTCCCCTGTCAGTATTTTCACGGCAACACCATGCTCCTGCAAAGCCCTGATCGCAGCTGCAGTCGTTTCTTTGGGCGGATCCAGAAAAGCCAGATAACCGATCAAAACCATTTCGTTCTCGTCTGCTATCGAAAAAGCTCCTATCGGCGAAGGATTGGTTTTCTGCGCTACGGCAATGACTCTCAAGCCATCGGCATTAAGCGCATCCACTTTTTCCATAACCAGCTTTTTCATAGAAGCCGTCAGCGGCACTACACGCCCTGCATATTCGACAAAAGCCGAAATATTCAGCATTTCCTCTACGGCGCCCTTGGTGATCATTTGCGTTTTCCCATTCCGGTCTTCTACTACCACACTCATCCGGCGCCGTTCAAAATCAAAGGGCAGCTCATCTACCTTCTGGTAAAAATGTTCCAGATCGCCCAGCTGATCTTTGTTTTCTTCCTCTTCCAGTTTCGTCCTGCTGATAATGGCAATATCCATCAAATTTTTCAGACCCGTCTGATAATAGCTGTTTAAAAAAGCATGCCGCAATACCCGCGGCGCTTCTTTGCCTTCAATATCCAGATGATATTCCAGTACAACCTTATCCTGCGTCAGCGTACCGGTCTTATCAGTGCAGAGAATATCAATAGATCCAAGGTTCTGGATCGAATTTAAATTTTTGATAATAACTTTTTCTCTGGACATTGCGACCGCACCCTTAGCCAGACAGGTCGTCACAATCATCGGCAGCATTTCAGGCGTCAGCCCTACGGCCACGGAAATTGCAAACAAGGCCGCATTCATCCAGTCACCTTTGGTAAAGCCGTTGATAAACAAAACTACCGGCACCATGACCAGCATAAAACGTATCAAAACCCAGGAAACAGAATTGACACCTTTTTCGAAGCTGGTTTTCGGAGGCTTGGTGTTCAGCGCCTTGGCCATTTCGCCCAAAAGCGTATCATTGCCCACTGCTACGGCAACTCCTGCCGCTGTGCCGCTGATGACATTACTGCCCATAAAGGCCAGATTAGGTTCTTCTGTTATAGAAGCTGCCTGAACATCCAGGCAAAGATATTTCTCTACCGGTTCACTTTCACCGGTCAATGCCGACTGACTGACAAACAGATCCCTGGCAAAAATAATACGGATATCAGCAGGTACCATATCGCCCGCCGATAAATGAACAAGATCACCGACGACGACTTCGTCCAGTGGTATCTCCTGCTGACCCGTTTCCATTCTTTCCACACAGGTCGTAGTTTCGATCATAGCCGATAATTTAGCCGCCGCATTACCGCTTCTCGTTTCCTGCACAAAACGCAGGATACCGGAAATCATAACCATCGTTGTAATAATAATCACAGTCACGGCGTCTTCTTCACCCGGATCAGCCAGCCAGATATCTGTAAAAGCCGATACTGCCGCCAAAACAAAATCGCTGTAAAAGGATTAATAAAAGCTTTGCAGATACGCGTGAACAGAGATTCTTTTTGTCCATGCGTCACAACATTATCGCCATACCGTTCACGAGCCTGCTCTACCATACCGGACGGCAATCCTTTGCCAGTCGTTCCCAAATACTTCAGAACTGTGTTCACGTCATGAGCTGCAGCAAAACGCAGTCTTTCATTGACCTTCTCACGATGCAGGATTTCCTGCGGGTTATTTTTTAAAAACAGTAATTTCTTTTTCATTGTTTTCTACCTCCTTACGGTTTTACTGCATACTTTCAGGAAAGTAGGACACACAACGAAAAGACAAAGTATTTATATGTAATTGTCGCGGAAGAACAGACGCCCTGACGGCAGACCGCTTCCTGGTTCTTCGCCTTTTGGTTTTATGCCCCTACTGCCTCCTGCGTCCATTCTTCTCACCTCACTTTTTTATAAAATATCTATAATCAAAATTCTGCAGCTGGCCGCGGCAAATAAAAAAACCGCGTCAATGCTTAAACAAAGACGCGGCAATAAAACAAATTTACCTTACAGTTCAATCAGAACCGGCCCTGTTCAAGCTTTAACTCCACAGGGCGGTGAAATTGCATTAGATTATGCCTTGTTGTCGACATAGCCTGTTCAAACCTGCTCATGGTGTCTCCACCACTCCGCGGCAGCAATCCATATCCCTGTGGTAGCCTCACCTACCAGAATATCCAGCTCCTAAATTATATATTAGGCTATTTAAATTTGTCAATACTTTATTCATTTACAAATCATATTTTCTTTATTCTGCAATAAACCGCGCAGTAAAAACAGAAACTGACGGGTATCGAACGGTTTGGCAACATGTGCATCCATGCCCTGTTCCAGTGACTGTTCCACATCATTTTCCAGCACGTCTGCCGTCATCGCTATTATAACAACCGAGATAGCATCCGGACGCGGCAATGCTCTGATAGCAGCAGCAGCCTGATAACCATTCATCCTTGGCATTCTGATGTCCATCAAAACTGCGTCATAAGTAAACGGCTCTGCCTCGCCAAATAACTCGACCGCCTCTTCACCATCGCTCGCTGTAGCAAATTCGGCCCCGACATTACGCAACAGCTCACAAACAATTTCCATATTTATTTCATTATCTTCTACTACCAGCAGTCTGTAACCATGCAGATCGATCTCATCAGTTACAAACGTTTGCTGCAAAAAAGAGGCCTTGGCAAGACGCAGATCAAACCAGAAGCGACTGCCGACCCCAAATGTACTGACAAGCTTGATCTCACTGCCCATCATATGAGCCAGCTTCTGCGAAATGGCCAGACCCAGTCCCGTTCCTCCATAAAAAGCATCTGTACTGCGTCCGCCCTGATTAAATGCCTCAAAAATACATTGTCTATTGCTTTCTTTTATACCGATTCCCTCATCTTCTAAGACAAACCGGACCAGCATGCTCTCATCATCCTGTCCAAGCATATCGCATTTTAAAACAACTTTTTTATCTTTAGCTGTAAACTTTACTGCATTGGCTCCTAAATTTACCATGATCTGCTGCAGTCTTCTGCTGTCAGCATACACAGAACAATCTGCAACATTTACCTTCCGCTGTAAAAGAACACCCTTTTTTTCTGCCAGCGGCTGCAGGATATCCAGGGTCGAAAAGATGATACTGTGCAGTGAAACTATCTGCGGCGTCAGCTGCAATTTGTCATTTTCTATTTTGGACATATCCAAAACATCATCTACTAATGCAGCCAGATGCCTGGACGCAGTATCGATCTTCTCCAAACAATCTAATACGGGCTGGCTGTCAGCAGCGCGCAGCTTTGCAATATCGCTCATTCCGACAATCGCGTTAATCGGCGTGCGTATCTCATGCGACATCCGCGACAGAAATTCGCTTTTAGCATTATGTGCGTATTCAGCAGCGCTTCTAGCCCGTTCCGCTGCAGCCAGTGCTTCAGCCAAACTATTATTAAACCTGGCCTGCTGGCGGTTCTTCAAAAATAGAAAAATACCCGTAAAACTCAAAGCCAATACCGCAAAAAATACTGTTCCGGCAACAAGAAAATTATTTTTAATAAATTCCCGCCAGTCCAATGCTCTGTGTTTAACGATGCTGTTATCTAAAATTATTTTATCCAGAGCACCTGCATCCAGCTTTTGGATTGATTTATTAAAAATACTCAATACCTCCGGCGGACATTTTTTAGAAATGCCGAAACCTACAGGTATTTCCATACTTACCGTCATTACAGGCATCAGGCTGGCATATTTGCTCAGATACCTGTTAGTTGTCATCACAATAGAATTGCCCAGCATAATATCGGCCTCGCCGTTGACCACCATTTCCAGACAGCTTTCTAAAGTGTCGCCATCAACAATCTGCCACTGCGGGTATTTCTGCCTGATGTAATCTGCAGTGCCTATAAATGAAGTTTTCATAGCTACTTTCAAACGGCTGTTAAAATCAAAGCTTTCTCCGCGCCTACCCAAAATCAGATAATTTTCTTTTAGAAAGCTGTCTGTGTGCAGAAAATCGTATTGGGCCTCCAATTCTTTCGTCCAGACGATTCCGGAAATAACATCAGCTCTGCCGTCAGCCAGCAATTCCCACGACGAGGCCATATCAGGAGTGTAGGTCATTTCCATCGTTAAACCGCTGTTCTGAGCCAATAATTTCAGCACATCCTGATAAGTGCCTTTATAAACGCCGTTTTTACCGTCCAGCCATTCCATCGGATAATTATCGGCATCACCGACAACACGCAGCGGTGCGGCTGTCTGGATATAAGCAAGTTCCGCCCTGGTAAACCCCTTGGCCAACTTGTCGGCACGTCCGTAAAAATTCTCGTACAACGCGGCAGTAAAATAAGGATTTTCCAGCGTTATCGCCCGCATCGCCTGATCCAGCTGCTCCATTAATGCCGTATTGTTTTTTCCCGTAATGATATACGCAGGCAGATAATCAAATTTAGCAACCAGCTTTTTATCTTCGTCAAGCACACAATTCCCACTCATAATAGCATCGATCTTACCGGCAGCCAATGCTTCATTGACTTCGGCACCACTGCTGTAATAAAATTTCTGAACGCTGATGCCTTTACTCCCCACAAACTTGTCAAAACATAAATTAAGATAGTTGCCTTTGATCATGCCTAATCGTTTACCCTGCAACGACTGATAATCCTGATATAAAATATCGCTGTTGGTACCGGACGTATAAATAGCAGCAAAATCTAAAATACAGTTCTGCCTGCTGAAAAGGAAATCCACCGCCCGCTGCTCGCTGTACTGGGCTGGAAAAGTAAAATCGGCTTCACCGTTTTTCACCCACTCCAGACACTGTTCCCACGAACCGCTTTTATATTCATAAGTCCAGCCGGTATGTTCGGCAATTGCATCAAATAGAGCTACGCCATAACCTGCCAGCCGTCCGTCTTTGATACCGACAAAATTATCAATATCCGAATAGGCTATGCGTACTGTATTAGAAGCACCTGCACTGTTGACTACCAGCAGAACAAACAGCATCAACACAGCAGTCAATATTCTTTTCAGCATCCTAAATACCTCCCCAGCCAAAACATCGAGCAATATTATTCAAGTAAACATTTGCGTATAATAATAATTATATCACTTTTATTTGTTTATATAAATATTTATTATCTTTCAGACATTTATTATGATCGAAGATAAAAAATAAAGGTCAACCAACTCCTGGCTGACCTCTGCTGCAAATCTTATTTATTGTCTTAAATTTTCTTCCTCAAATTTTAAACATCTTTCCTCATAACCATCTATTTTCATATCTAACCGTTCCAGTACAGCCTGCATAGCTACTATCTTGTCGGCAAGCTGCTGTCTTTGCTCTACCAAAAGAGCTTTACGGGCAGCAATCGTCTCCTTGCCCAAGCGGAACATCGCCACATATTCAATCAGCATTTCTACCGGAATACCAACACCGCGCATGCACTTAATAAATTCTACCCAATTACAATCTTTTTCATCATAATCACGAATACCACTGCTGCTGCGCTTGACCGGCGGTATCAGGCCAATTCGTTCATAATAACGCAGCGTATCAGCTGTCAAGCCAAACGTTTTACTGACTTCTGCAATCGTCATAGAGCAACACCTCCTCCTGCGATTATTTTAACACCTGGAGTCAACTCCAAGTCAAGCAATAATTTATTTTTAAGATTATTTAAGTTATTACATACCAAACACTTTCACTGCTTCCTGCATATTTTGGATAACTGTAACTTTAAATGGACAGCGTTTCTCACAAGCACCGCATTTCACGCACTCCCCGGCATGATGCCGCAGCGCAGCATAATGTTCGCGTACTGTTTCAGGAACACTGTTCTGCGCTTTGGTAAGATTCAAAAATTTAGTTACTGCTGCCACATCTATTCCCTGCGGACAGGGAGCACAATGTCCGCAATACATGCAGTGCCCTTCCCAGCTGATTTTCGGTAAAGCGGCAAAAGCAGCCGCATAATCCTTTTCAACATCAGCAGCCGTAGTATATTCAAGACATTTTTCCAGCTCGTCAACAGTATGCGCTCCCGACATCACTGCCGCTACTCCGGGACGCGTCAAAGCATAGTGCAGACACTGATTAACAGTCAAAGCTTTTCCTGCCGGCGAAAGCTCTTCATCCAGCAAATCACCGCCGCCAAAAGCTTTCATTACGGTTATAGCGACGCCCAGGCGGCTGCAGGTTTCATACAGCGCTTCCCGCTCCGGATCCATATTCACAAGCTGCCTGTCATAATTTTTCCCATCCCAAAGCGCATAACAGTCTTCATTCGCCGGCTGCAGGTCATAGCAGGGATTAACGCTGAACATCAGTACATCGATCAAACCGCTTTGTACAGCCTGCATAGCTGCGGCAGGATTATGGCTGCTCAAGCCGATATATCTGATTTTTCCCTGAGCCTGCATTTCTCTTGCATACGCCATTACCGGGCCACCAGCTACCGCTTCCCAATCTTCCAGAGAGTCCACATAATGGATCATCCCAATATCTATATAGTCCGTTGCCAGCCGTGTCAGCAGATCTTCAAAGCTCGCTTTCACTTCCCCGATCTCTCTGGTCCGCTTATACTGTCCCTCCTGCCAAACCGTACATAAATGTGCCTGTAAAACAAATTTACCGCGGCGGCCACGCAGCCATTTACCCAAACGGCTGCGCATTTCCGGCTGCGGCGCATACAAATCAATACAGTTGATGCCGCCTTGCTCTGCCGCATTCAGCAGTTGCTCTGTTAAGGCACCTTCGTTGGCAACAAAGCCTTCGCACCCTAATGCTATCACACTGACTTTAATACCTGTCCGTCCCAATTCACGATATTCCATACTCTCAACACTCCTTCTCCTTAAAGCAATACCTTACCACCCAAAATCAACGTCAACAGCAAGTACAAAAGCGGCTGATGCAGAAGATAGACTAACAAAGACCTCCGTCCGAAAAAACTCAGGCAGCCGCTGCCATAATCAAAGATCTTAGGCAATCCGCCCAGAGCTTCACAAAAACGCAGACAGTAATAACCTGCCAAATATAAAAAGAACCAGGGCATTAAAGAAAAATAATCACTGGAAAAAAATCCTGCTTCTGTAAATCCTACATAAGTAGTGAATTTATTCAGATACAGCTGCTCCGGTATTTTGAAAAAATTCCAATCCTCAAAACCTAAATAACCGTCGTTGATATTGCGGGTCAGAAAAAATAACATACCACTTGCTGTAATGCCCCAGACAGGAGCCAGCCTGCACAGCCGCCGGTCAAGCAGCTCCAGCAGCAGCATACCTGACCCCAGAAAGAATAAAACGCCAAAGGTAACCGCCTGGTCCGGCACAAAAATATGCGTTATAACCATCACCAGGACACTTCCACCAAAAACCTGCACAGCACGCCGCACAGCCCTTTTCCCTAAAGGCCAGCAAAAGCCTGATAGAAAAATAAAACGCCAGCAAATACTTTGCTGCCACCAATAACACAAACTGCTATGAAACCAGGGCAAATCCTGCTCAAATAAATACACCAGGTCCCAAAAAAAATGATAGACGATCATCTCCAATAACAGCAGCCCTCGCAGACTGTCCAGCAAGGCGTATCTTTTTTCATTATTCAGCCCCCGCATAACAAACCTTCCCCCATATATACTTTAAAGCAGAAACTTTAGCTCTCTAATTTCACGTCGCTGTAATATTCTCTGCTATGGTAAAATAAACACCTATGCGTTCCTCTTTTATCAATCATAACACTTAAAGCTCACTCCAAGTCAAGATACAAATAAAAATTTTCCCTGTATCCTGCTTTAAATTGCTGTTGTTTTATTTTCCCTCCAGTAATTTTAATATGAATATCCTCTAACCCTTCGTCCATCTTATCCCAACAAAAAACAGCAGGCCTTATAGGCCTGCTGTTTTCATTATTTCTATACTATCATTTTTTATAGCCGCACTTCGGACAAACACCATTTTCATTCAAGGCAATACCACACAGCGGGCAACGATCAATTTGATTCTTGGTTGTGAACTCTGCCGAAGCAGTATTGACACCGCTGACAAAAGTTATTTTCGCAATATTGAGTTTGTCTTTAAGCAGATCATAAACGATCTTGATCATGCCCTCGACAGTCATAGTTTCTTTTGTAACCACAAGACGACAATCCGGGTATGCTGTTGCCAGCTCTGTCTTGAAAGCCGCGCCTTTCATCTGGTTCTGCGGAGCGCCATTACGGATACCCTGTTTTTCGTAAACATCAAGTACTGCCGGCAGTAGCGGATCATCTTCCCTCAAAATCAGTGCATGATCGAAGTTCTTTAAAACGTCCCAGGCAGTTTTTTGAATTTCATTACAGGGAAATACCATATTGACACCTGGTTCGACAGAATCTTCCACCTCAATAGTCAGAATACCTGAATGTCCATGCAGATACTGTGCTTCACCTTTAAACCCATAAAATCTATGGGCATATTGCAGGTCTAATGTTGTAATACTTCTCATGTCTTTATCCTCCTATATTTTTTATTTACGGGGTCAGCGCCCGAATACGCATTTGTTAATCGAAATATCCCAGTCTGTTATCTGCTGTTAATGATATTTTCTTTAGTATTAATATAATATTATTTTCTGTTTTTGTCAATAACTTTTTAGTTTTTAATTCTATTAGAAAATTAATATCCTTTGTTGTTTCATATATTATACATTAATCTTAATTATTTCTCCAACAGTTCCTACCAGCCTCAAATAAAAAATACACTCGCTAGCCCCTGAACTTTAATAGTTCAATAATCAGCAAGTGTAAAAAATAAAAGCTGCAGAATCTAACGATTCTACAGCTTTATAATTTGATTGGTGCGAGTGACAGGAGTCGAACCTGCACGCCGAAGGCGCTAGATCCTAAGTTTTATTTTCGGCTTGTAGAGCCACTTTCAGAGCCATTTGACAGCCTGCATATTAAAAAACAAATGATTTAGGGCAAATATTTTGATATAAATTGATATAAAAAGAAACGGTAGGCTGTCAGCAGGCTGTCAAAAAGCTGTCAGTTTTACCGTTTCTTTTTTTAGTCAACGATGATGTCTGCCGGCTCTCCATAGATAAAATACTTTACCTTCGCCAGCATCAGGATCTTCAATATACGCTTTGGCAAATTTTACATACTGCCCTGTATCATCACCCCATATTTTGGAATAATCACTGTGCAGCATATTGAGCAAATAATACCAATCATATTTATTAGCCTTGATTCCATTTTGCTCCATAACTTTGGTAGTTTCATCCAATGTCCAATGTTCACCGCTGCTGCCGTCAACATTTTTCATCTCTGCAACCGCCTTTTTAGCAAGGTGTTCATCAAAATGAGGTCCATAAACCAAGCAATGCAACTTTTCCATAACACATTCAAAATCATCTTCATCATGCGATTTCAATTTATGTAAAGCTGCCGCAATAACATAATCAGCTTCTTTCTCTTTTGCTTCATTGCCATCGATCATTTTCATATATTCTTCGTACTTATGCATCCTTGCTCACCGCCTTCTTGCTTCCCGCCAATACTTCTGTATTATTTCCTGCAGGTTCTTCTGCAGTTACCACTGGTAAGCCAGTTACAGTGCCACAGTTACAGGAAGCAACATAGCCGCATTCAAGAACAAAGGTTGCACTGTCAGCAGCTACCAATAAAGAATAATTACGTCGCGTTCTTACCTGATTGGCATATAAATGATGCCCGCATTTACGATTTACATTATATAAAGTTGCACCAGTACCGATTTTAATAACTACCGGCATAAGATTTGTAGCAGTAGAAGGAATATCCTGCGCTATCCTAATACAATATCTAACGCAGTTTTCATAAGTGCCGGCAGGAATGGTTAATACCAAATTACTGCCGCTCACTGCTACAGCCGTAGTCAATACAGTTCTGTAATTACAAGTTGCCATTTATAATTCATCTCCTTAAATTAAAACAGGGAAGCGTGACAGCTCCCCTGTTTCTTAGTCACGCATTCAGCGGATATTAGCAGTTACCACAGTTGCAGCCATAGCCATTCATAGCCGTATAAGGGCTACAAGTGATATAAGCGGGTTGCGGGAACGGGCGTACTGCATTGATAATGTTGGTAGTTTGAGCAACGTTACCAAGTTGCAGTTGAGCAGCTTGTAGCTGATCACGCAATTCCTGCATTACGTTTGCAGTCATTAACGCGCGAGTTGCTTCACCTTCTGCATGAATAGCGGAAGTAATATCGCAGGTGTTTTTAGCATTTTCATAACGAACCGCATCAATGTTGCGATTAGTTTCGCAGCAGCACTGTTGTGCAGCGAAACTTGATTGAGCGATAGCGGCCTGAACGCCACTAAAGCCTTGACACAGGTCCTGTTGGATGCCAAAGTTTTGATTAGCAAGCTGATTAAAGCCACGATCCAAAGTATTATTAAGGTTGGTATAAAGAAATTCATTAGTCAAGGTATTTACAGCACCATTAGCGCCGCCTCCGAAACCACCGAATCCACCGCCGCCCCAGGCAAGCAGGAAGAATAACATTACTACCCACATCCAGCCGCCGCCAAAACCTGCGCCGTCTGCTGCTGCAGTACGGTTATTCAAATCATATACAGGCATTACGCCAGTACCTTCCATAGTCATATAGAACATCTCCTTTAGATTTATTGCTTAAAATCTGCCGGTGGCCACCTTTTAGATTTTAATACCGAATTGAGAAAGCATTTGCTGAGCCTGTTGTGGATCAATACCACGTTGTTTAGCAATATTCATAACAGTCTCTTTTAATTCATCAGGGCTTTTGCCTTTGGCCATTTCCATTGCGCGCCCAAACAGGGGATTGTTCCCCAGCATTTTCTGCATTGCTTCCATTGGATTTGGATTGCTGCGGAGCTGGTTGAATATTTGCATCATTGTAAACGGATTCATTTGCATTTGGAATTTCTCCTTTCAAATATCTTTCTAACGATGTAACCTTTTGCTGCAGTTCTTCT
>ERZ827471.1615-NODE-1615-length-12851-cov-4.482338_pt1 | contig 12851 bp, 10 predicted proteins | sample MGYA00519772_ERZ827471 | MGnify/ENA primary metagenome ERZ827471 (study PRJEB31778, sample SAMEA3449315) | human gut metagenome | biome: human gut; feature: human-associated habitat; material: faeces | place: United Kingdom | collected 2010/2012 ... | reverse complement strand
AATTGCGGAGCTTTTTTCATTTCAGGGCTTGACTTTTGTTTGCAGGACTCCTGTCAAACGGATATACAAATTCGTGTTCCTCTCTATTATAACAGGAATGGTGAGAAAATCAATGCAGCGCATCCAGTGAACGGAAAAATAGCGCTTGACATTTTTTCAAATGGCAGGTATGCTAGACAAAAAGTTAGTGACTGCTAAGTTGGCAGTCTTTTTCTTTGAGGATGAGTTAACGAGAGCTAACTAAAAGCAGAGAGGAGTGAATCGATGGTATGCTCAACAAACGACTGATTGGTATGGTCAGCGAGAGTAAGCGATACATTGCCGGTAACGTGTTGTGCCAATGGATTTCTCTGGTGGCAAACCTCGTCATGATGGTTTGGGTCACCAACCTTCTGGCCAGTCTATTTGCGGGAACGGTGGATCGTAACACCTTACTGGCCACCTTAGGGGTTGCCGCTGGAGCGGTGGTGGTGCGATGTCTTTGCACCACCTTTTCCAGTAGAATGGGATATTTGGCCTCCAGCGCGGTGAAGAAAACCTTGCGAGAGAAGATCTATGGAAAGCTTCTCCGGTTAGGAAGCTCCTACCAGGAGAAGGTGAACACCTCTGAAGTGGTCCAAGTGGCAGTGGAGGGGGTTGATCAATTAGAGACCTACTTTGGTTCCTACCTTCCCCAACTGTTCTATGCCGTTCTGGCACCGGTGACCCTCTTTGTGGTGCTGGCCCCAGTCAGCCTCCCGGCAGCGGTGGTGCTGTTGGTCTGTGTCCCTCTGATTCCGGTGGCCATTGTGGCGGTGCAGCGTTGGGCCAAAAAGCTACTGGCCCGTTACTGGGGGCAGTACACGGCGTTGGGGGATTCCTTCCTGGAAAACCTCCAGGGGCTGACCACCTTAAAGATCTATCAGGCCGACGGGTTTCAGCAGGAAGAGATGAACCGGCAAGCCGAGAAGTTTCGAAAGATCACCATGAAAGTGCTGACCATGCAGCTCAACTCCATTACCATCATGGACCTCATCGCTTACGGCGGGGCTGCCCTGGGGATGATCCTCTCTGTGACCCAGTACCGGAGCGAGCAGGTGACCTTGGCAGAGTGCTTGCTGATCATTGTACTGGCGGCGGATTTCTTCCTGCCGATGCGGCTGCTGGGTTCCTACTTTCACATCGCCATGAATGGCATGGCGGCCAGTGAGAAAATTTTCCGGCTGTTGGACCTGCCGGAGGCACCCATGCCGGAGGGGGATGTCCCCCAAGAGGCTGGCTTCCGATGTCGGGACCTCCGTTTTTCCTACCAGGCGGATCGGGAGGTGCTCCATGGTATCAACCTGGACATTCCTGTGGGGAGCTTCACGGCCATTGTGGGGGAATCTGGATGTGGAAAATCCACCGTGGCCTCGATCCTGATGGGGCGGAACCGGGGGTACCGTGGTACCGTAACGGTGAGCGACCAAGAACTCTCCCACATCCGAGAGGACCATTTGTTGGAACATGTGACTTATGTGGGCCATCAAAGCTATCTGTTCCAAGGGACCGTCCGGGATAACCTGCGCATGGGATGCCCCACAGCCGATGAGACACAGATGTGGGCCGTCTTGGAGCGGGTCAAACTGGCGGACTTTCTCCGCGGGGAGAAGGGGCTGGACACGCCCCTCCTGGAGCGGGCGGCCAACCTGTCTGGGGGGCAGTGCCAACGGCTGGCGTTGGCGCGGGCGCTGCTCCACGACAGTCCTGTGTATCTTTTCGACGAAGCCACCTCCAACATCGACATAGAGAGTGAGAATGCCATCCTGGCGGAGATACAGGCTCTGGCTCAGACCAAAACGGTGCTCCTGATCTCCCACCGTCTGGCCAACGTGGCCTGGGCAGACCACATTTATGTGATGGAGCAGGGAAACGTCGTGGAGCAGGGAACCCATGAGAAACTCTGCCAAGCTGGCGGACGTTATCAGCAACTATGGCAGGCCCAAATGGTCTTAGAACACTATGGAGAGGCGGTGGCCCCGTGAAGAAGAGAACTGGGTTTCAAGTGATGCTTTCGCTGATTGGTTTGGTCAAGCCACTGATGGGGTTTATGGTCCTGGCCATTGCCATGGGGCTGGCGGGGCATTTGTGCGCTGCTTTCCTCACGGTGCTGGGGGGCTATGGGGTGGCCCATGTGCTGGGCTGGCAGATGGGGATTTCCCTGTCGATGCTCTTTGGCGTTATGATCCTTCTGGCTGTCCTTCGGGGGATTTTGCGTTATGGGGAACAGGCGTGCAACCATTTTATTGCCTTTAAACTACTGGCCCTGATCCGGGAGAAGGTGTTTCGGGCGCTGCGGCGTCTTGCCCCTGCCAAACTGGAGGGGAAGGGCAAGGGAGACCTGATTTCTGTCATCACCTCAGACATTGAGCTGCTGGAAGTCTTTTATGCCCACACCATTTCCCCGGTGGCCATTGCTGCGTTGTTTTCCTTGCTGTTCTCCCTGCTGATTGGCAGGTTTCATGTGGCACTGGGCCTTTTAGCACTGGCAGGGTACTGCGTGGTGGGGATCGTCATTCCTCTAGTCACCTCCCGGCGCAGTGGGGACGACGGCCTTCGGTTCCGTACCCAGTCGGGGGCGCTATCCGGTTTTGTGCTGGACAGCCTTCGGGGGCTTTCGGAGATCCTGCAGTATGGGCAGGGAAAGCAGCGGCTTGCAGAGATGAAGGCCCGGACAGAGGACCTGGCCCAGGACGAGGCGCGCATGAAGCGAACCGCTGGGCAGAACCAGGCGGTGACCAACGCTGCGATCCTGGTGTTCAGCCTGGGGATGCTTTTTTCCGCTGCGTTGCTGTATCAGCAGGGCCAGGTGGATTTTCTGGGGGTCCTGATCCCCACCTTGGCCATGATGGGTTCCTTTGGCCCCTGCGTAGCCCTGGCCAACCTGGGCAGCACGCTGCAGAACACCTTTGCCGCAGGCAACCGGGTGCTGGACATCCTGGAGGAAACCCCGGTGGTGGAGGAGATCATCGGTCAACCAGCGGTCACCTTCACGGGGGCAGAGGCGAAAAACGTCACCTTCTCCTACGGAGGAGAGACCATTCTGGACAATCTCTCTGTATCGATCCCCCAGGGGTCCATTGTGGGGATTACGGGGCGAAGCGGCAGCGGGAAGTCCACCTTACTGAAACTGTTTATGCGGTTTTGGGAGACCCAGCAGGGAGAGATCGCCCTGTCCCACACCAATGTGAACCGCATCAACACCCAAAATCTCCGAGAAATGGAGAGTTTTGTCACCCAGGAAACCCACCTCTTTCACGACAGCATTCGCAGGAACCTCTGCATTGCCAAATTGGATGCCACCCAAGAGGAACTGGAGGACGCTTGCCGGAAGGCCTCTGTGCATGATTGGATCCAAAGCCTGCCCCAGGGATATGACACCCAAGTCGGAGAACTGGGCAGCACCCTCTCTGGGGGAGAACGGCAGCGGTTGGGCATGGCCCGGGCCTTTCTCCACGGAGGCAGCTTCCTCCTGCTGGATGAGCCAACCAGCAACTTAGACAGCCTCAACGAAGGGGTGATCCTAAAATCCCTGAAGGAGGAGATGGGAGCGCGGACGGTGGTGTTGGTATCCCACCGTACCTCTACCATGCGCATCGCAGACCAGGTCTACTCGGTGGAGCATGGGAGGACAAGCTGATGGGGGATCTTGCCACAAAGCGGGAGCGGGAGAAGCAGGTTGTCTCCCAAATGATCGCCCTATACTGTCGGAAAAAGCATGGGGGCAAAAAACAGCTTTGCCCGGCATGCGCTGCGCTGGACCGGTATGCCCGTCAGCGCAGCGACCGCTGCCCCTTTATGGAGACGAAAACCTTTTGCTCCAACTGCCGGGTGCATTGTTACCGGCCAGATATGCGGGAGCAGATTCGCCAGGTGATGCGATTTTCTGGGCCGCGGATGTTGTGTTGCCATCCGGTGATGGCAACCCGCCATGTCATAGAAACCCAACGGGAGAAACGAAAATTGGAGGGACAACATGAAGTTTAAAAAAGTTTTGTGGGCGGCTTTAGGTTGTGTGGGACTGGGCTTGGGGGCAGTAGGCGTGGTAGTCCCCCTTCTGCCGTCGTTTCCTTTTTTGCTGTTGGCACTGGTTGGCTTTGCCAAAAGCTCGGAGAAACTCCACCGCTGGTTTTTAAACACGCGCCTATATAAGAATAACTTGGAAAGCTACGTCCAGGGCCGGGGGATGACCTGGCGGACCAAGCGGCGCATCATACTCACAGTGACGCTGTTGATGGCCTTTGGGTTTGCCATGATGCTGCGGAAGGAACTTTACGTCCCCTGCGCGATCCTGGCAGGGGTGTGGGTGTTCCACCTGCTCTATTTTGCTTTGCGGGTCAAAACGCTGCGGGAGCCGGAATCGGCAGGATGAGGTGCCCCCTAAGACACCTCCTATGGCCATGGGAGCTGAGAGAGGTCATCCACAGGGGAAGCGCAGGCGTTGTTTTGGCAAAGATGGTACCAGTACAGCTTGGGGGGCAGACCACTTCTGCTGTGGGCCACAGCACTTCTAGCAACGTAAGCAAGGGAAAGCCGTGTTCACAAGGGGTTCCTGGGCAGGCATCTATGTGGGATTCGCCTGTGCAGTTTGAAAAGGAGTATCGACAGGAAAGCCCGCTCTCGTGTTCAGGGAAAAAGGAAAGCGCTCTGTTTGCTTGGTAAGCAAGACAAACAGGGCGCTTCTTCTTTTGGGAGGTACGGTTAAAAGTAATATTTTATGGAAGCGTGCCATGTGGTATACTGGACCCGTGAAAGGAGGGGGGATGGTGTCCAAACTGACCAAGCGGGCCCTGGCCGCGTCGCTGAAAAAACTGCTGGCCCAGAAGCCCCTGTCTAAAATCACTATCGCCGACATCACTGAGGACTGTGGCATGAATCGCATGACCTTCTACTATCACTTCCAGGACATCTACGACCTCATCGACTGGATCTGTCAGGAGGAGGGGGAGCGGGCTTTCCAAGGGCGGAAGGGCTATAACACCTGGCAGGAGGGGTTCATTGCCCTGTGCCACGCGGTGATCGAGAACCAGGCCTTCATCCTTGGGGTTTACCGTTCCGTCCAGCGGGAGCAAGTAGAAAACTACTTGGGCCGGGTGGTCTATAGGCTGCTCCTCGACGTGGTGGAGGAACTGTCCCAGCCCTATTCCCTCTCGGAGCAGGACCGGGCGTACATTACCAACTTCTACAAACATGCCTTTGTGGGGGTTATGCTGGACTGGGTGAGGGACGGCATGCAGGCGCCGCCGGAGGAGGTGGTTGGCCGAGTGAGCCTCATGACCCGCGGCCAGCTGCTCCTGGCCATTCAGAACCTGGCGGCGCATCCGCTCCCGTGAAAAATTTTTATACAGACTGCCCCGGATGATGAAACTTTCATCATCCGGGGCAGTCTGTTCATTGTGAAACCGACGTTCTAAGCCTACAATGGGGCCATCCAAAATAACAAGGAGGTCGTTTTCATGTATTATTCCAGTGGCAACTACGAGGCGTTTGTCCGCCCCCTGAAGCCAGAGGGTGTGGAGCACAAATCCGCCTACATCGTGGGTACGGGACTGGCGGCCCTGTCCGCCGCTTGCTACCTGGTGCGGGATGGACAGATGCCCGGCAGGCACATCCACATTTTCGAGAAGGATCCCATCCCAGGCGGTGCCTGCGACGGGTGGGAGTACCCGGGGCTGGGCTATGTGATGCGGGGCGGCCGGGAGATGGACAACCACTTCGAGGTTATGTGGGACCTGTTCCGCTCCATCCCCTCCATTGAGGACCCGAACCTGAGCGTCTTGGATGAGTACTACTACCTGAACAAGCGGGATCCCAACTACTCTCTTTGCCGAGCCACGGTGGACCGGGGCCAGGATGCCCACACCGATGGAAAATTTGGATTGTCCGACAAGGGCGCCATGGAGATCATGCGGCTGTTTTTCACACCGGACGAGGTGCTCTACGACCGGCCCATCACCGACTTTTTCAGCCACGAGGTGCTGGACAGCAACTTCTGGCTCTATTGGCGCACCATGTTTGCCTTCGAGAACTGGCACAGCGCTCTGGAGATGAAACTCTATATCCGCCGCTACATCCACCACATCGGCGGCCTGCCCGATTTCAGTGCCCTGCGCTTCACCCGATACAACCAGTACGAGTCTATGATTCTTCCCATGGTGAAGTACCTGGAGCGGGCAGGGGTGCAGTTCCACTACAACACTAAGGTGACGGATATCCGCTTTGAGATTTCCGCCGGAAAAAAGATTGCCCGGCAGCTGCATCTTCTCACTATAGAGGGAAAGCAGGACCTCGACTTGACGGAGGACGATCTGGTATTCCTTACACCTGGCGGCTGTGTGGAGAATTCCGCCTTGGGTTCCCAGGACAGCCCCGCCGCTTACTCCACTGACCTGAAAGAGGGGGGCGGCTGGGACCTGTGGGGCCGCGTCGCAGCCCAGGATCCGTCCTTCGGCCATCCCGACAAGTTCTGCTCTGACCCGGAGAAGACCAACTGGATGAGTGCTACCGTTACCACACTGGATGACAAGATTCCGCCCTACATCCAGCAGATCTGTCAGCGGGACCCCTTCAGCGGAAAGGTGGTAACCGGGGGTATCGTGACGGTGAAGGACTCCAACTGGCTTTTGAGCTGGACCTTTAACCGCCAACCTCAGTTCCGCAGTCAGCCCAAGGGACAGCTGGTGGGCTGGATCTACGGTCTGTTCAGCGACCGGCCGGGCAACTTCGTGAAAAAGCCCATGCGGGAGTGCACCGGCAAGGAAATCTGCATGGAGTGGCTTTACCACTTGGGGGTGCCCGAGGAACAAATCGAGGATCTGGCCGCTCACAGTGCCAATACGATCCCCTGTATGATGCCTTACATCACCGCTTTCTTCATGCCCCGCGCTAAGGGGGATCGGCCTAATGTGGTGCCGGAAGGGGCCGTCAACTTCGCCTTTATCGGCCAGTTCGCCGAAACGCCCCGTGACACCATCTTTACCACCGAGTACTCCATGCGCACTGGCATGGAGGCAGTGTACACTCTGCTGGATATCGACCGGGGCGTCCCGGAGGTTTGGGGCAGCGTGTATGACGTGCGGGATCTGCTGAACGCCACGGTGAAGCTCCGGGACGGGAAAAGGATCACCGACCTGGATCTGGGATTCAAGGAGCGGATGGCCTTGAAGGAGATACTGAAAGCCATCTCCGGCTCCGACGTAGAGAAGCTGATGCGAGAATACCATGTGATTTGAGCGAAACGCAGCAGCAAAACAGAAAAAGCTACCCTTTCCGGGGTGCTCCCAAGGTGCGGTTCGGCGGAGCGGATAGGCTGATCTGGATAAAGGCTTCAGAGCTGGGTATTTTTTTGTTTTTCCATGCTGTGCATGAGAAAGGAGGAAGCCTGAAATAACAAGGCTTTCTCCCATAAAACGAAGGTAGGAGTATTGGACAGTCAAAGAGAACTGTTCCATACTCCTACCTTTGTCCATTTGGAAGGGACGGTTAAAATCGATATTTTTCCAAGGTCAGACAAAACCGAAGTCCAGCGAAGCGGGTTCGGTTTGGAAGCGAAGAAAAAGTCTGTCCGGCGTATAGGAAAAGCCCTGAGGCTCTTCCCATCGCCTCAGGGCTTTTTCTGAGCTGTCTTGTGTTGACGAAAAAGATGCAGATACGCAATCATTAGGCAAATTGTGCAAAGAATGAATCATCAATCGGGACAATATTTGCAGATGGATACTTTTTTTGGAACCATGAATTTATATAAACTCTGTACCATTGCAATTTTTGAAGTGCTCTTTCATGATATCTGCCAATGGAATCTTTTATATCTGAAAGCAATGTCCTGAAACTGTTCTGAATCGTAGGCACAAGATTATCGTTGCCATCAGCTGCATGGTACTCCATATAAGATAAAAAATTAGTAAAATATTTTCCATCAATATCCCGGCAGAATCCAACAAAATTATTAGGAAACAATGCTACAACGTTTTCATCAACTACAACTCTCGGATAAAAGGCAACTTGGCTCTCCAACTCATATGCTCGAAGCAATCCGGTACCCCAAACAAATATGTCGTCGATAAAAAGTTCGCCTACCGTGAGGCCCCCTCTTACAAGCCACGAATACAAGACATTAGCATAGTTTTGAAACACTGATACAAATGATATGAGTAAACTTAAATTATTTGTATCACCAGATGAATCTAATGGCATTGCCATGATGATGTTGTCCGAAAATATTTTTGTTTTAATTTTTCTATACGGTGAGGATGCTAATGCTTGGTTATTTCCATATGAGACAGCCATATTATAAATCGTATATATTCTAAAAAAATAATCTCCCTTATCATCGTTTTTGATTTTCTCGGTTGTTCCAAGCAAATCAAGATATGCAACAGCGTATAACTTATGCTCTTTACCTGATGGATACTGGATATTCACAATCATTTGTTCAAACCACCCTTTTAATTGTTTTTTCTGGCAACCTCTAACCTTTCAGATCTAACCAAATATGAATCTCTCTTTTGTGACACTGGCCGCTTCTATATCGACTAATCCATTTGTCAGAAGAGCATCAATGGCAGACTCATATTGAAACTCCAAGCGTATGAATCGCTCACGTAGTTCATATTATATCACAACATCTGCTCCATTTGTACTGCTTGTTTGATGTGTCCTTTCATCTCTTGTACCCGATCAAAAGTCTCACGGTCAATGATGGGCTCATGGGCGTTCTCCACCAGGTACATCTCCAGCTACCCACGGTTCTTTTCTTTTTTGCCCGTCAGGAAATCCGGTGTGTAGGTCTTCTGCATCAAAACTTGGCCTACATATTTCTCATTACTCAACATTCGGTCGATGGTGGAGGTGCTCCACTCTGATTTGCCAGTCACGGTCTTGATTTCCTTGGACTCCAAATACTTTTTGATTTTCCGCACGCCGTTTCCCTGCACATAGAGATCGAAGATCGTTCTAACGATTTCGGCCTCCTCTGGAACGATCTGCAATACGCCGTCAGGCCCTTTGGTATAGCCGAGGAATCGGGTGTGGTTTAGGATCGTCTTGCCGCTCCTCATGCGGTGGTGGATGCCAAACTTGATGTTCTCGCTACGGAACTGGCTCTCTGCCTGATCCAATGCGGCCAGTTGGTCGATGATGCTGTCATTGGTAGTCAATGTATTGGTGCCTCCGGTTTCGATATAAACGCCGATATTCATACGTTTTAACCTCCGTATCTGTTTGATTTTCTCTACCGTGTCCCGCCCGAACAGGCTGAGGGACTTCACTAAAATCAGGTCGATCTTCTTTCTTTTGCAATCTTTAAGTAGTTGCTGATAGCCGGGGCGATGATTGGTCTGCAGTCCCGAGGCGGTATCATAGTAAACAGCGACAATACGCCAATAGGGATTTCGCTGGATATATTCGGTATAAAACTCGATTGGGTTCTTCAGACTGCTCTGTTGCTCCTCATGGTCCGTGCTGACCCTGCAGTAAGCTGCCACCCGGAGTTGCTGGACCCAGATAGGTGCCAGTCTTTTATTTTGCGGTATCTCAATGACATTTCCAGACATGACAAAACATCCATGTTCTCTACTCATGTGTCCATGAGCAGTATAACATGGAGGTTTCTGCAAAAGGAAAAGCTACATTTCAGCCTCGTCTATAAGGCTAAAATGTAGCTTCCAGCATGGCGGAGCGGGTGGGATTCGAACCCACGTGCCGGAGTTACCGACAAACTGATTTCGAGTCAGCCCCGTTATGACCACTTCGATACCGCTCCGTATGATGTGCCCAATTATTATACCCGGAAACCATGCCAGCGTCAACCTTAATTTTCGGGATGGGTTGGCTTTCTTTGGGGAAACCTAGTGGCAGAAACCCTATTGACAAATACCCCAGAGGGGTATATGATAAAAATACCCCATGGGGGTATTTGAAAGGGGATGAGAGGATGGAAGAACCCATCTGCACTTGTCATAAGACCAAGGAACGCTCAGAGGAAGAAGTCAAAAAACTGCTTAATCGCTTGAGCCGCATCGAAGGTCAAATTCGTGGGATTCGAGGCATGGTGGAGAAAAACGCCTACTGTCCAGATATCCTGATCCAATCTGCAGCAGTGACAGCGGCCATGAATGCGTTTAACCGCGACCTTCTGGCCAGCCATATCCGGACCTGTGTCGTCAAGGATATCCGGGAAGGGAAGGATGAGGTCATCGATGAACTGGTCCTCACCCTACAGAAATTGATGAAATAAACCGAGAACCTCCCTCTTTATGGGATTCCCGGCAGAAAGGAGGTTTGCCCAATGGAACAATACAACGTGACAGGGATGAGCTGCGCCGCCTGTAGTGCAAGGGTGGAGAAAGCGGTCTCCAAAGTGCCTGGTGTGACGGCCTGTTCCGTCAGCTTGTTGACCAACTCCATGGGCGTGGAGGGGACGGCCTCTCCCCAAGAGATCATTCACGCCGTGGAAAGCGCCGGTTACGGCGCTTCGGCAAAGGGGAAAAACGCGACGGCAGCGGCACGGGCTGCAGAAGCAGAGGACGCATTGGCCGACCATGATACACCAGTGTTGCGAAAGCGTCTCATCAGTTCGTTGGTGTTTCTGGTGATTCTGATGTATTTCTCGATGGGTCACACCATGTGGGGCTGGCCGGTTCCTACCTTTTTCCAGGAGAACTATGTTGCCTTGGGACTGCTCCAGCTGTTGCTGACGGCAGCCGTTATGGTGATCAACCAGAAGTTTTTTATCAGCGGTTTTCAGAGCCTATTCCATCGAGCGCCCAATATGGATACTCTGGTGGCGTTGGGGGCAGCAGCGGCGTTTGTCTATAGTACCTATGCCCTCTTTGCCATGACCGGCGCCCAAGCGGCAGGGGATACCGTGGCAGCGATGGGGTATCTCCATGACTTTTACTTCGAGTCTGCTGCGATGATTCTCACCTTGATCACCGTAGGCAAACTGCTGGAGACCCACTCCAAAGGAAAGACCACCGATGCCCTGAAGGGTCTGATGAACCTTGCCCCGAAGACAGCAACCCTCCTTCGGAACGGCACAGAGGTCACGGTGCCCATTGACCAGGTCCAGAAAGAGGACCTTTTCGTCGTTCGCCCTGGGGAGACCATTCCCGTGGATGGGGTGGTGGTGGAAGGCACCAGTGCCGTCAACGAATCTGCGCTGACAGGGGAGAGCATCCCGGTGGACAAGGCAACGGGGGACCCTGTCTCTGCGGCCACACTGAATCAGTCGGGGTTTCTCACCTGCCGGGCTACCCGGGTGGGGGAGGACACCACCCTCTCCCAAATCATCCAGATGGTCAGTGATGCGGCGGCCACCAAAGCGCCCATTGCGAAGGTGGCGGATCGAGTCTCCGGGATCTTTGTCCCAGCGGTGATTTCCATTGCAGTGGTGACCACTTTGATCTGGCTTTTGCTGGGGTACGACGTGGGCTTTGCCCTGGCGAGAGGAATCTCTGTGCTGGTGATCTCTTGCCCCTGTGCCCTGGGTCTGGCCACGCCCGTGGCCATCATGGTGGGCAACGGGGTAGGCGCCAAGCATGGCATCCTGTTCAAAAATGCCGTTTCCCTGGAGAGCGCTGGCCGGACCCAGATTGTAGTTCTGGACAAGACGGGCACCATTACGGCGGGGCAACCCCAGGTGACCGATGTGCTGCCAGCGCCGGGGTTTACAGAGGAGGCGCTGCTCCGCCTGGCATTTGCGCTGGAGCAAAAGAGTGAGCACCCCTTGGCCCGGGCCATCCTCCAAGAGGCCCAAGCGCGGGGCTTGCCGTCCCAGGCGGTATCGGATTTCCAGGCCCTTCCTGGCAACGGCCTTACGGCCGTTTGGCAGGGGGAGACCTTGCGGGGCGGGAACGCAGACTTTATCCGCCTTCACACCGCCTGGCTGCCCGAGATGGAAGCCCAGGCTGCACGGCTGGCAGAGGCCGGGAAAACGCCCCTCTTTTTCAGCCAGGGAGATCGGCTGGCGGGCATCATTGCTGTGGCGGATGTCATCAAGGAGGACAGCCCCCAGGCCATCCGAGAACTCCAAGCCATGGGCATTCAAGTGGTGATGCTCACGGGGGACAACTGGCGTACTGCCCAGGCCATCGGCCGCCAGGCGGGGGTGGACCAGGTCATCGCAGGGGTCCTCCCTGACGGGAAGGAACGGGTCATTCGCCAGCTGAAGGAACAGGGGAAGGTCACCATGGTGGGAGACGGCATCAACGATGCCCCTGCCCTCACCCGGGCAGACCTGGGCATCGCCATCGGCGCCGGCACGGACGTGGCCATTGACGCGGCCGATGTGGTGCTGATGCAGAGCCGGCTCAGCGACGTGCCTGCGGCCATCCGTCTCAGCCGGGCTACCCTGCGGAACATCCACCAAAACCTGTTCTGGGCCTTCCTCTATAACACCATTGGCATCCCCTTGGCTGCTGGGGTGTTCATCCCCCTGGGATTGACGTTGAACCCTATGTTCGGAGCAGCTGCCATGAGCCTGTCCAGCTTCTGCGTTGTCACCAATGCTCTCCGTTTGAATCTGGTTCGGATCCACGACGGGAGTAAGGATAAAGCCATTCACCCCATTACACTTGATATTCCAAAGGAGGAACCAATCATGGAAAAGACCATGAAAATTGAAGGCATGATGTGCACCCACTGTGAGGCCCGTGTGAAAAAGGCCTTGGAGGCTCTGGACCATGTGGAGAACGCCCAGGTCAGCCACGAGGCCGGTACAGCCGTGGTGACGCTCTCTGCGGATGTGGCCAACGACGTGCTGAAAAACGCCGTAGAAGCCCAGGATTACCCCGTTACCTCCATTCAGTAACCCAACGAGAAAACGATATTGGCGC
>ERZ827471.1614-NODE-1614-length-12871-cov-3.980259_pt1 | contig 12871 bp, 9 predicted proteins | sample MGYA00519772_ERZ827471 | MGnify/ENA primary metagenome ERZ827471 (study PRJEB31778, sample SAMEA3449315) | human gut metagenome | biome: human gut; feature: human-associated habitat; material: faeces | place: United Kingdom | collected 2010/2012 ... | reverse complement strand
CGTGTGGAGGTGCACCATACTGGAATGCATTATAAAGCGCACCGAACTTTTCTTTTAAGTCTTCCTCTGTATATCCGGCAATTTCGAAAGCCTTTACCATGATATCAAGGTTGTGGTTTCTTACGGCTCCGGAAGAAAGTTCTACACCATTACATACGATATCATACTGATAAGCAAGTAACTCTAATGGGTCTTTTGTTGTTAACGCTTCTAAACCGCCCTGTGGCATAGAGAATGGGTTGTGAGTGAAGATAATCTTCTTCTGTTCTTCGTCATACTCATACATTGGGAAATCATTGATAAAACAGAAACGATATGCATTCTTCTCTAATAAATCAAGACGCTGTCCTAATTCGTTACGAAGCTGTCCGGCATAAAGTGCTGCCTGTTTTTCCTTATCGGCGATGAAGAAAATGGTATCTCCTGCCTTAAGGCCAGCAATCTCACGAATCTCTGCCTTCATATCATCAGGGATAAACTTATCAATTGGTCCCTTATAGCTTAAATCTTCTTTTACTTCTAAGTAACCAAGTCCACCCATTCCAATCGATGTGGCAAACTTAAGAAGTTTCTCATGGAAACCTTTGGACATCTTATTGGAAACCTTGATGGCACGAACAGTCTGTCCGTGGAATGGCTTAAAGGTACATCTCTGGAAAAAGTCTGTTACATCTACGATACGAAGTGGGTTTCTTAAGTCTGGTTTATCAGAACCAAACTCAAGCATTGCCTGCTTGTAGCTGATAACTGGATAAGGTGCTGCAGTTACAACACTTCCCTCTGGTGCAAACTTTTCAAATGTTGCTGTAAGTACTTCCTCACCTACACGGAATACATCTTCCTGTGTTGCAAAACTCATCTCAAAGTCTAACTGATAGAACTCTCCTGGAGAACGGTCTGCTCTGGCATCCTCATCACGGAAGCAAGGAGCAATCTGGAAATATTTATCAAATCCAGACACCATAAGAAGCTGTTTGTACTGCTGTGGAGCTTGTGGAAGTGCATAGAACTTACCTTTGTACTTTCTGGATGGTACGATATAATCTCTGGCCCCTTCTGGAGAAGAAGCACAAAGAATTGGGGTCTGAATCTCTAAGAAGCCCATGTCTGTCATCTTCTGTCTTAAGAAGCTGATTACTTTAGAACGGAAAATCATGTTATCTTTTACTTTTTTATTTCTTAAATCAAGATAACGGTATTTCAGACGTACATTTTCATGGTTTTCTTTAGAAGTCATTACTTCAAATGGAAGCTGTTTATATACCTTTCCTAGCATATCTACTTTATGAGCCTCTAATTCAATGGTTCCTGTAGGAATCTTTGGATTGTAAGTCTCCTCATCACGGTGCTCGATCACACCTTCAAGAGAAATACAGTCTTCCTTGTTAATTCCCTCTAATAAAGTAGTATCTCTCATTACAACCTGAAGAACACCATACATATCTCTTAAGTCAATAAAAGATACTCCGCCGTGGTCACGGATATTCTCTACCCAGCCTGCCACACGGACAGTTTCACCAACGTTTTCTTCGCTAAGCATATCAAGAGTTCTGTCTCTGTAAATGTTTGCAATATTCATTTATCTAAATCTCCCTTCTTATAATACAGCTTTTCATCATATTTTTATCAATTAAGTGGGTAACAAATGCAATTCATTTCCTATCTTAGAGGTAGGAGTCTTCTTGCTGAAAAAGAATAAAGTCACAATTTCATTCTCAAAGGAAATCCATCTTTCTTCTTTAATAGCCCACAAGATAAAAATCTTATGCAATAAAAAACGTCCTGAACTAAAACTAGTTCAGGACGGATTATTCCGCGGTACCACCTGAATTACTGCCTTATGAAAAGCAGTCACTCAAAAACCAACTTCTGTCTAACGCACAGTCACGGCGCACCTACTAAGGAATCTGCCTGTGTCCGTATTGACAGATTTCGTTCAGATTGCGGCTGGTAAAGTGTTATTCACAGGAATTCATTCTGCAGGGTTCTCAGCTATCCCCACTCTCTGGAAGCGATAATTCCCACTACTTCTCTTCGTCATCGCCTTTACATCAAATCTTAATCAGTCTACCACAGCTTAAAAAAAATGTCCAGAATTTTTTTGAAATATATTTTATACCTCAAGAGGATTCTTTATTGCATACTCTAAGGCTTCCACAAATGCATTCGTCGCTGCCCGGCAGGCAGATTCCGTTCCCGCAAGAACCGCTCCACTGGAATTCGCATGTGACGGCGGATACCAATATCTTGCCACGCGGGTATTGCCTGCCTTTAATGCTTTATCTAATGCATAGTTTGTCTCAATCGGGCCACCAACAAGATAGGCATAAGATTCGCCAGGCTTAAGCTCACACCATTCCTGAAAATACTTTCCCGGTCTTGGAATCGTCTGTGCATAAAATGCAGTTCCCTCATCCCCGTCAAAGTTACAAAGTTCCGAATGATTCTCGATAAAGTCTCTTACATATCGAAGTCCACTCTTCACATCTTCTACCTTCGGTCCGGAAAACAATACAAATACACTGCCGCCGTATTTACTCCAGGAGCATGTTGTTCCTCCATAGTATGTTTCTGCGTGAATCAGCTTGATATTTGCCTTTTTGCTGGCATCATCCACTGCCAGATAACCAATATCATCATTATCTGCCGAGAAAAATCCGACACTCGTATGTCCTTCCGGTATATTATACACACGCGCAAACTCTGGTGTCACATTCGCAATGACTTTCTGGCTGAGCATATGCGTTTCCATTTTTACAATTTTCATAAACAAAATCCTTTCGCTTCCGACAGAACTTTTATTTTAAACATCACAATATTTTCAATAATCATTCTAAATAATGTATTCTGCCTTTTATAACACCGTATCTCTTTAATACCTGATTACATTCATAACACTTATATGCATATCATGTATGTAACATAAGCAATATCCTGCTCAATCACTCAATATCCATTGGGTGAAACGCACAATACTCCACACCCTCTGCGAACGCCTCAACTGCAGAGCGGCATGCCGATTCCGTTCCATATACAATCGCGCCACCTGTATTAACACGGGAAGGAATCTCGGATAATTCTGCAATCTTCACATCGGCTGCTTTTAACGCTTTATCCAGTCCATACATGCTCTCCACCGATGCAGATACAAGATAGGCAATGGAAGTTCCCTCACTAAGTCCCAAAGACTCCTGATAGTACTTTCCGATCCGTGGTACATAATCCACATAATAGCCAAGTGTCCCCTCTTCATTTAAAGAATAATTTCCCGACTTATTCTCTATATAATCCTTTGCATACTGAAGTCCACTCTTCACATCTGCAACTTTCTCGCCGGAAATAATCGCCGTAATCTCTCCGCCATATCTGCTCCACGAATAATCCACTCCGCCATAAACCGTTTCAATCTGAATAACTTTAATCTTGGCTTTCTTAGTCGCATCATCCACTGCAAGCCACATAACATCCTCGCAGTCTGCCGAAAAAATAGCCATGCTCTCATGATTCTCCGGGATGTCATAAATCTTTCGATACTCTTCCGTAATCCGTGGAACAAGCTTCTCCATCACTACATGGGCATCAATCCTTCTTTTCATTTTGCCCTCCTCATTTCATTCACTTTACGGTAAAATAGCCTTCTACCGTTTTTATTTGTATTTTACCACGAAATTGCCATACTGAACATAAACTATTTTTTACTTTGCCTGTGAATTTCTGTTCTTTGGTTCTATTTATTTTTCTACTTTTCTTCTTCAATTCAAGAATGTCCCAGCATTCTTGCTGTGAGATGCGCGTCATGCAATGCATGACATACTTCTTCTGTGATAAAATACTTATATTTTACTTCATACAACAACATTTACTTATCACTGTACAAATCCTTAAGCACCTGTCTTGCATTTTTCTTCTGGTAACCATCTGGGTCACTTATCATCTTTCCCTTTCCTGCTCTCCAGCGGAACTGTGCATAATCCGTCAGATAACTCTTATCTTTTTTGCAGGATGGATATCTCTTATACCAGGATGGATAATATTTCTTCATATACTTTTTGGCAAGCTTTACTGCCTCGCTGTTTGTTCGTCCCTTTTTATCTGGGGTTCCAGACAGGCGTACTCCTGCCGGACTCGAATGCACTAAAACAACACTGCCATCTGCACAGCTTCCCACAACAATATAGATATGCGTAGGTGAACTCATAATATCCCCCGGTTTCCAGTCCTTTACCGCTATCGTCTTTTTATAGGTTCCCCAGCCGTACTTTGCATAAGTAGATGCTGCTTTCGATGCCTTTGTAACATAACCCTGACCCTGTTTTCCATTTTTTGTTTTATTTATGTTGTATACACTCCATCCAACAAATCCAGAACAATCCAGTCCATTTCCAAATGCAAACCTGTGCTTTCTATAATTATAGCTTGCTTTCTGCTTTGCACAAAACTTCCTCCAGCTCGCATTCAGTCCAATTCGCAGACCGTCTGTACCTGCCCCGGTATCTGCCTTATTCCAGCCACCGCCCCAGATATACATGGTAGAACCTACAGGAGCAAGTGCCGTTGTCAGAAAATTTTTAATCGTAGAAGTTGAGTTTTTTGCTACCGTTGTTCTGGCAACCGCCCCAAAAGAACTATAGATACGCTTCTCTTCGCCATTCTTCTTGTATATTTTATATGCCCTTACTTTATATTGGTATACACTCCCTCTTTTCTTATTTTTAAAGACAAGCTTACATTGCCTTGTCGCCCTTAACTTCAGGAAAACATTTTCTTCTTCCGTTTTTTCAAACACTTCATAACCATCCGCTCCCTGCACTGATTCCCAGGAAAGTACCACCTGGCCATCTACTCCATTTGCCAGCACACCAAGAGGTTTCCTTAAACTTGTTTTTGCCATCGCATCTGCTCCCCGTCCCAAAAATAATATTGATACTATCAATATCCATGCTATGTATTTCTTTTTCATCATTACCTTCCTTTCCTTTTCTCATCCATGGTAGCATAGAGCATTACACAATTTCAACAGTTATCCGACATCCCACAAACATTTTAATAAAAGAACAAATTTCTTGCCCTTTTCAACAAATTTTTTCTTAAATTTCTCCTAAAAATGTGTTACAATTTATTACAAATTACATATGAGGAGATGTGTCATCTATGAACGCAAACAAACACTCGAAAAAAGTTGTGCATCTGCCGAAATTCATACAAAAGAATCATACGGCAATACTTTTTTCTCTTCTACTTTTTTTGATGCTCCCTGTAACTTTTGTTCACGCACAACGTCTATATACGACAGACGGTGTAAATGTGCGCGCAAAACCAAACAGTTCTTCGAAAGTACTTACATCTGTTTCTGCCGGAACATCTGTAACGAAAACTGGTAGAAGTGGAAACTGGATTGCCGTCAGGGCAAATGGCATAAAAGGTTATATTTACAAATCTTATCTGTCTGGAAGTAAAAATACTTCTACTGCCACAGTCTCTAAAAGTACTTCTTACCGTGCAGTCATTACAGCAAGTAGTGTGAATCTGCGCGCAAAGCCTTCTTTTTCTAGCCGTGTAAAGGGTAGTTTATCTGCAGGTCAGGCTGTGACGGTTTGTTCTACAAATGGCTCCTGGAAAAAAGTACAAACTTCCAAGGGCAAAAAAGGCTATGTATACGGAATTTATGTTAGGAAAAGTGCTTCATCATCAAAGACTACAGCCAAGAAAACTACTACTGCTTCTTCTAGCAGTTACCGAACAAAAGCAGTCTCCTACGCAAAAAGAAGAGTTGGCGATAAATACAGCCAGTCTCGAAGAAACCAGAAAGGATATGCTGATTGCTCTAGTCTGATGCGTGACGCTTATAAGAGTGCTTCCGGCAAATATATCGGAAACACAACCTATGAACAGTTAGAATTGATGCATTCTTATCTGTATTCGATTTCTTCTGTCAGACAGGCAACAGTTGGAGACCTGGTGTTCCATCAGAACGGCTCTAATCATGTTGGGATTTATCTTGGAAATGGAAAGGTTCTTCATGCTTCACAGACTGCGGGGAAAGTGAAGATCAGTACGTTTAGTAGTAGTAGCCGGTATTGGGATACGGGTTGTAATGCGGCGGGATATTGTGTGAAACACTGATCTACCGCAAGCAGGAGGATGCTCCTAAACGAGCAGATGCCCCAAAGAGGAAAGCCCCTATATTTGCGCCCTTAAAGCGAGAATTGAATGTTCGCTTAACGGCCACAAATATAGGGGCTTTCCTCTTTGAGAGCTGTTTTTGGCTGGAGATAGCTCGCTAACTTATAAAATCTAATGTGTAAAATTAAGAAGTTTAATTCATGCAAAGATATGCAAAATATCCCACATACGCCACAAGCATTACAACCCCGCATGGTCTGCGAAGTTCTTTATGGCGTATCGTTCCAAGCCATAGGATAACACCTGCCGCTACTGCCACCGCAGAGTCAATCAGGAACTTGCTTTCAAATGGTACATTGCAAATCAATGCAGTTGTTCCTATTACGAAAAGAATGTTAAAGATATTGCTTCCAACGATATTTCCAATGGCAATCCCGGCATTACCGCTTTTAGCAGCAGTAACCGAAGTAACCAGTTCTGGAAGTGATGTTCCAAAGGCTACAATAGTAAGACCGATGAAACGCTCACTCATGCCAAAAGCTCTTGCAATCTCTGATGCGGCATCTACAACAAGGTCACTGCCCCAGACTACCATAATACCTCCAGCGATAATGAAAATAATGCATTTTAAATAGGACATCTGGCATTCATCTTCTTCTTCAGCCGCTTTATTCTTTTTCGACATCACAAAAAGATAGGCCAGGAAAGCGATAAACAATATCCAAAATATAACGCCTTCTGGAAAGCTGACTGCCCGTCTAGTTATTCCAAAAACAATCATTAAAGCTGTAATTCCTATCATAAATGGAATCTCACAATACAAAGTAGATTTTTGAATCGCAACATTTGTTATAACGGCTGTGATTCCTAGAATAACAAGCACATTCATAATATTACTGCCTACTACATTACCGATAGTGATTCCGGCACTTCCCTTTAATGCGGAAGTAATGCTGACCGCCGCTTCCGGAAGGCTTGTTCCCATTGCTACAATAGTAAGGCCGACAATCAATTGCGGGATTCCCAACTTCCCTGCAATTCCTGCTGCACCATCTACAAAAAAATCTGCTCCTTTTACTAAAAGGACAAATCCGACACATAAAAGTAAAATCTGAAGTATCATTAAGTCATTCTCCTTCTAAATATTTATCTACTCTCGAAATTCTGTACATTCTCAAAATCCAATGCAAAAGCAGACATTTTAAAACGTGTGTGAAAATTCTTCATTGCGTGCTTGAAACATACTCCAAGAGTACACTACTCTTAGAGCGTGTAACTTACAAAAGTCAAGGCTTCTTGTTTCATTTCGGAGTATATTTGAATATATTTACTGAAGGTGATAGTGAGGAAGTTCTGCCTGCTTTCCAAAGCTTTCTTTATGAAGGGCATCCATAACTTTTTCTACTGGACAAATGTCATGTTCTTCCCGCAGGAATTCAAAGATTTCTTCGATTCCCTCTCCAGTATAGGCACTTGTAAAAAATATTTTTTTACACCCAGTGAGTTTTAGCCATTCGGCTGCCTGCTGTGGATTCGCTGCCCAGTGGTCAATCTTGGTTACAATTCCCACTTCGTCGCGGTTTCCAAGCGGTGTTATGTTTGGAGGATATAAAGAATAGGGTTCTGTCGCACTTAACACAATTCCTACCACATCGGATTCTGCAGCATACAGATCAATCGTATGCGCCAAATCCAGATTCTCCGCATATTCGCCCGGCATATCAATGACACAGTCATACTGGCTGACATATTGTGTCTTTTTATAGGTAATATTCTCCCCACGTAAAACCTGCTTTAGTGTTGTCTTCCCACTTTCACTTCTTCCAATTAACAATATCCTTCTCATATAACTTCCCCCTGCTTTTTAGTTGCCATACATCATATATAGTTATACTCCCATAAAGAACATCAATGCAGCCCATGTAAATAATGGATAATACATTCCATGTTCGTCTCTTCCTTTACAAAGATATTCTTCGGCATCTTCTTTACTTACCAGACGGAATCCCTCAAACACTTCTGAACCTTCTGCCCCATCATGGTTCATCTTTGGCATCTCATCACGGTTGATGGAAATGTATACTAAAGCGTTCCCTTCGTCTGTCATGCCCGGTGTACTGAATACGCATGGAGAAACAACTTTGATCTCATCGGATTCCTCCACTTCGATTCCTGTCTCCTCTTTCAACTCACGAATGGCAGTATCTACAAGAGCATTCGGATTATTCCAGTCTCCTTTATCAATGAGTCCTGCCGGAACACTTAACATATACTGTCCGACCGGATAACGATACTCCCAGTTTAAGAGAAGCTTCTTTGGCTGCCCCTTAATATTAAGAACAACGAAACAGCTTACTGCATCTGGCTGCATGGTTCCACACTCTTCATCTGGTGTCAGTGCAACCATTCTATCCTTGTTTCTTCGGCTGGCACAGTAGTAATGGCCACCCTCTCTGTACTGTAAATCATACAGGTTCATATATTCTGATTCATAAATGGTTTCCATTTTTCCGTTATACATAATTTTATCGCCTTTCTTGCTATAAAAAATCCTAAAAGAAATACCATTTTACACAAAAGCGGTACTTCTTTTAGGATATATTGTCATACATTTAAATGGCTTTGTCAAGGTGATTCTGTGGTAAAATCCGATGTACAACCATGCACAACACAGCAGTAATTACAATATCCGGCAGTGTGTAACCGATTATGATATCTACATGCATCAATGCACGGTATAAAATAAGTCCAATAAGCCATACAGCCAGGTTTGCCCAATCCCATTCTTTCACAGCTCTTCTCTTTTTATTAAAGAAGAAATCAGCAATCATAACTGCAATCATCGGCGCAAACACGGAGTTAATCAGATAAAGAAATTCTTCGATATTGTCCATTGGATAAAGAATTGCCGCAATCGTACCAACGATAACTACAACGACAGAAATGTATTTTCCATTGATTTTTTTAGAAAAACTCTCCCCGACAACTTCACCAGAAACACCTGCAGAATGTGCTGCCAAAAAGTTAGTGGTAACGGTAGAAAAAACAATAATAAGAAGTCCGACTACACCAAGACCTGCACGAAGAGAAATCTGTGCGATATCAGAAGTTCCCATACCGATTGCAGCAGACATTCCGATAATATACATCCAGCAGCTTACGAGTCCGTAAACAATTGTGCTTACTGTCGTCGCCTTTACTGGCTTTGTGCTGTTTGAAGTGTAATCACTGATTACCGGAATCCAGGACAATGGCATGGATGCGGCAAGTTCAATCGCTGCACCAAAAGAAAGTGTTTCACCACTCACACTACCGCCGTTTAAAAATGCCCCTGCGTTGCCCTTTGTCACGATAACAAAACATAAAGCGACTGTCATTAAAAATAATGCCGTCATCGCAACCATATTGATTTTTTCAAGACGTTTTAAACCGACCAGAACCCACACAAGCAGTAACACACCGATGATGGCACACCACACACCTGCTCCTGCAGAAAAAATACCATTCGCTGCCAAAGCTCCGTCATAATTTAAAATCGCAAGCCAGCCTGCAAGCTGTAAAATATTTAAAATAGAAAATGGCAGGTTTCCCTTTCGTCCAAAGCTGACTGCAACGGTCTCCATAGCATTATTGTTTGTCTTTGCTCCAAGATATCCTGCTAAAAATAACAGAATACATCCAATAACGTGACCAATTAAAATAGCCAGAAGGCCAGTTTTCATTCCAAGTGGTGCAAAATATGTTCCTGTCAGGATTTCTGACATTGAAACTCCTGCACCAAACCAGATCAGTCCATTACTGAGGACCGATGTTTTATTTTCTTCCATACTAAAATATCCTCCTTGTAAAAATATTAGAAACAAGTATAATATTATAGTACACTTTAGCCATATTTAAATAGCCAATTCGCATACAGCCAGTATGGTCAGATGTATACAATAATACATATGTACTCTTGAAATCTTTTTAATTTTGATTTTATGAGATTTTTTTGTCAGTTGTGTCAAAATTTTTGAGGCATACGCGGTACGCATGTTGATAAATTTCAGGTGCAGCTGATGGAAAATCGGTCACAAAAGTAATTGTAAGAAAAACACCGAGAGCACATTACATACATTAAGGAGAATTCGAATGCTAACCTATTCTTTTACAAACTTAAAAAATGAATCTCTATACATGCATCTTTATCAATGTATCCGTCAGGATATTGTTGATGGCAAGTTAGTTTCCGGGGAAAAGCTCCCTTCCAAAAGAAGTTTTGCAAAAAATCTCGGCGTAAGTACGATTACGATTGAAAATGCCTATGCTCAGCTTTTATCGGAAGGATATATTTACTCCATTCCAAAGAAGGGATTTTATGTCTCTGATTTTAAAAATAATGTGATAAAACCAGTCAAACTGACAACAGAAAATGTGAAACTTTCCTCTGGGCAGTCTGACTTTCTTGCTGACTTTTCCAGCAACCAGACACGTTCGGAAAACTTTCCATTTTCTATCTGGGCAAAATTGATGCGTGAGACTTTTAATACAAACAGTCCAGAACTGATGACGAAACCACCCTGCGGAGGAATTATGGGACTTCGCCAGGCAATCGCCACCCATCTGGAACAATTTCGTGGAATGCATGTACAGCCGGAGCAGATTTTTATTGGAGCCGGAACCGAATACTTATACGGACTTTTAATCCAGCTTCTGGGATTTGACAAAAAATATGCCATTGAAAATCCAGGCTACGAAAAAATTGCCGCAATCTACAACAGCTACAATGTGGCATATCACTATATTCCAATGGATAATAACGGTATCCTTGTCGATGAATTAGAAAAAAGTGAAGCCGATGTGGTACATATTTCTCCATCCCACCACTTTCCTACTGGAATCGTTACCCCGATAAGCCGCCGCTACGAGCTGCTTGGCTGGGCCGCCGCCTCTACCGACCGCTACATTATTGAAGATGACTATGACAGTGAATTCCGCCTGACTGGAAAGCCAATCCCGTCCTTACAGAGTATGGATATCACACAGAAAGTCATCTATATTAATACCTTTACTAAGAGTCTATCTTCAACAATGCGAATCAGCTACATGGTACTCCCACCGAAACTTGCCAACCGCTTTCTGGAACGGTTAAGTTTCTATTCCTGTACCGTCTCAAACTTTGAACAGTACGCTCTAATGCGCTTTATTAACGAAGGCTGCTTCGAAAAACATATTAATCGAATGCGAAACTTCTATCATAAACAAAGAGACAGCCTTCTTGATGCCATAAAAAACAGCCCGCTCGCTTCCTATGTCACCATCATGGAAGAAGACTCTGGACTACATTTTCTACTCAAGGTCAATACGGAACTGTCCGATGAAGAACTCATGCAGAGAGCTTTACAAAAAGGTGTCAAACTAAACAGCCTCTCCGCCTACTATCACGACAGCCCAGATGATTTTGCGGCACATACCTTCATCATAAACTATTCCTATCTCAATACAACGGGGGTGGAGGACGCGATAAAGGTGCTTTATGATGTGATAAAGAAATAGATGCTAAATAAGCTAAGCCTTATTTCCTGTATAAAGCTGGTAGTATCTTCCCTGTTCTTCAATCAAATCATCATGGGAGCCTCTCTCAATGATTCGCCCCTGTTCTAATACCATAATACAATCACTGTTTTTGATAGTAGAAAGGCGATGTGCGATAACGAAGGTAGTTCTTCCATGCATCAGTCGATCCATACCTTCCTGTACGATTTTCTCAGTACGGGTATCAATGGAACTGGTTGCTTCATCAAGGATTAATACTGGTGGGTCTGCGATGGCTGCTCTTGCGATAGATAGGAGCTGTCTCTGACCCTGACTTAAGTTGGCACCATCTCCAGTAAGAACAGTGTCATATCCCTGTGGAAGCCGTTCGATAAAGCTGTCTGCGTTGGCAAGTTTTGCTGCTTCGATAACCTCTTCATCGGTCGCATCTAATTTACCATAGCGGATATTGTCTTTGACGCTTGCTGTAAATAAATGCGTATCCTGTAACACCATTCCGAGGGAATGTCTTAAATCGGCTTTCTTTATCTTATTGATGTTAATGCCGTCGTAACGGATTTTTCCATCCTGTATATCATAGAAACGGTTGATAAGGTTAGTGATCGTTGTCTTTCCAGCTCCGGTAGAACCAACGAATGCAATCTTTTGTCCTGGTGTGGCAAACATTTTGATATCGTGAAGTACAATCTTCTTCTCATCGTATCCAAAGTCTACACCGAGGAATTCTACATCACCAAGAAGCTTGGCATACGTTGTTGTTCCATCTTCTTTATGAAAATGTTTCCATGCCCAGGTTCCAGTATGTTTGTCTGTTTCGTGAATCGTTCCATCTGCATCTTCTGTTGCATTGACAAGAGTTACATAGCCTTCATCTACTTCTGGTTCTTCGTCAAGAAGCTCAAAGATTCGCTGTGCTCCGGCAAGTGCCATTGCAACAAAGTTTACCTGTTGGCTGACCTGACCGATTGGCATATTTAAACTCTTATTAAATGTCAAAAAGCTTGCTAATCCACCAAGAGTAAAACTGCCAATTCCATTGATAGCAAGAATACCACCAACAATCGCAACGATAACATAACTGATATTTCCAACCTGTGCATTTACTGGCATGGCAATATTGGCAAATTTATTTGCATTATCCGCACTATGAAACAGTTTATCATTTAATTCTTTAAATTCTTCAATACTTTTTTCTTCATGGCAGAATACTTTG
>ERZ827471.1609-NODE-1609-length-12909-cov-4.204995_pt1 | contig 12909 bp, 9 predicted proteins | sample MGYA00519772_ERZ827471 | MGnify/ENA primary metagenome ERZ827471 (study PRJEB31778, sample SAMEA3449315) | human gut metagenome | biome: human gut; feature: human-associated habitat; material: faeces | place: United Kingdom | collected 2010/2012 ... | reverse complement strand
AGAAATCAGCAAAACGAGTGCTTTCGTGCACGAAGATATATTACTTACCATAAGCCGTTTTTTGTTAAAGTGCCAAAGGTAAGTATAAATTCTGTAACAATTCTGTAATACTACAAATCTTGTCTGCACATTTCCGATACTTCAATAATACTTAAAAACAGAAACCGAGATACAAAGTTTCTCCGTTCATCCATACAAAAGTTCCGGGAATCAGCAAAGCGCATTTTCCCGGAACAACAATACCTATTGAAAACTTTCCGGTCTGTATCCGACAGACCACGAGACTTAGTCTAAGGTTAATCAGTTTCTCTATTCATCTAAAGTCTTCATCCACGACTCTATTTTTTCCACCATCGGAAGTTCATAAAGATACAGCCAATCGCTGTTATTGGTCATTGCAGCAAGATGGCGGTGGTGATTCTGGTCGGCAATATACCCCTCGGGATTGCTCATGAAGCGGGTTTGCGAATATACGGATTCAAGCCCCGCACGCATCTCCTTAAAATAAGAACACACCTTTTTAATCTGCCTCAGACTTGCCGCACGCTCATCCTCCCCGTTCGCTTTATCATAGTTTTCCAAAGCCATCAATAACCGTACCGGATAGTTCAGCAAACGTCCGGTCTGCTCATAAATATCCAATGTATAACGATTGCGCAAAGCATGGGATTCTGCGTCCTGCAATCCTTTGGTTATTCTTTCATAGCGCGCGGCTTCAATACGGGCAGAATCCAATCTATTCTCGTACTTCTTGCTCCACTTTCCCGGCGCCCCGGCATCAGGCAGTTCTATCAAGGTAAAAGCCTCGGTCACTCCCCAAGCCGGATTCCTCGAACCGGAAACAACCAGCGCTCCGTCAAAGAAAAAGGCGGCTTTCTCCATCTCTGCCAGAAAATCCATCTGTTTCCGTTGCAAACCAAACTCACGCCGGGCATGCGCTGTGATGAAATCTTCTATCGTCCTCCCACCGGGATGCCAGCCATACTCCCCTTGCGCTATGAAACCGCGCATAACAGTTTCCAGATGGGCCGAGCCGTCATCCCATGCCGTGGTCAAAATTCCCTCCAACTGATTTTCGGCAACCAAAGCACAAAAATCCTTGATATACTGTACCCTGGAATTATTACGCGGTATAAACGGAGTTTCCCCGGTAGACGCGGAAGTAGCTCCCATCACCTTCAGACCTTTCTTATGATACCAATTAAGCAGCATCCGATGTGGCAGAATGGTAGGGTCTTCGTAATGCCAGCGCATGTAGATGCAGTTCTTGGGAAACATATCTATCGCTTTATCCAATTCAGCCGTATTCCAGTTCTTCATGACTTCATCGTCCGGCACATTGCGGTGCAGAAGCCACCACAGATTGGCATATTTCAACGGCATATCGTCCCAGAATATCGGAGTCCGCCCGTGTGCCACCGCAAAATCGCATACCTTTTTAAGCCACTCCATCTGCAACTGAAAAGCCGTTTTGCCGGTTGCCTTGCAACGCCCGTCAATGCCGATGGCCGATATTTCATCGCCGCCTATATGGAGGTATTTGCTTTGTGGCATCGCTTCCATTGCATCCCGATAGAGGTCGAACAGAACTTCGTATGTGCGGGGATTGGAAGGACAGAATTCCCAATCACTCTTTTCACTCTCGCGCAGCTCCCAGTGGTGCTTCAAGATAAAACTGGCGTGTCCCAACCCTTGCACCAGAGGACTGATGTTGATGTTCCGTTCTTCGGCATAGCGGCAGATGGCTTGCATTTCCTGCTTGCCGATGGCGTTTGGCGCACCCACTTCGGGACGACGGGTATAGCGCAGCTTGTCCTCCAGCTCCCATATCACGGCATTCACTTTATACCTTGCCAGTTTGTCAATCATGCGATAATAGTATTCCGTCCGGTCCAAATGATGTTTTGTATCCAGATGTACAGCGCGATAGGCTATAGCCGGATAATCCGTAATTTTCATCGCCGGTACCTCCAATGAAAACTGTCGGCTGTCTTCCATCAGCTGCTCCAAGGTCTGGCAACCATAAAACAGTCCGGCCTGAGAACGGGCACGGATGGCAATTCCTTTGGAAGAGACTTCCAATACATACCCTTCGGGAGATACGGGCACATCCTTTTCGGTCATCGAGAGTGTCACGCCTTTTACCCCTTTCACCGCATATCGCGGAAGCGCATCCAGCATATTTCCCAGAACCGGGATTTCTCCTTCCCCTTTCATGGTGACAAAAGAGAGTTCACCGGCACTTATGCCTTTCCCTTTCTGAATTTCCATCTGCTGCGGCAGAGGCAGTATCTGAAATCGTTTATCCAGACCGACAGCACTCATCCTTACTGACAATCCCAGCAAAAAGAGCAATACAAATATTTTTTCAAGTTTAATCATAATCATCCTTTTTTAATATTCAGCAGAAATCTTTTTCAACATACCTTGTGCTTCCGTCACTATTTCCCCTGCGAATCTTCCCGAAGTCAACGTAAACTTCTGCACAACGGGATTCATCAGATTGGTGGAGAGGATGCGCATTTTTTCATAATCCTGTATACCTTCGCGAAGCAATTCAAGACGAATGCTCGACAAGGGGACTGAAGACAAAGAGTTGTCACTGCGATAAATCAGGCTGAAATCCCCCGCCGTGTTACTTCCATCCCTCACATCCTGCGGGTCGGCCTTGGTCCAATAATCGTAAGCCCATCTCAAGAATCCGTTCAATCCTTTGGCTTTGGCATACCAAGCCACCCACACCATCTCTGCCGGATTGTTATCCAGACTTACATAGGCATTGGGGATGCTCTGCGCGCAACTGGTATAGAAAGTGGCAACAGCATTCGTTGATGTGCGGTCATATCCCAAAATGGTGCTGTAGTCATAAAAAGCACTCTCCACATCGGAGGAGACGGCACTACCGGCAAGTCCTATTTTCCAATCCGGATTGTGCTGCTTTATGAAAGATACCACCTGCCGCATTTCATCTTCCCTGATTTCGTCCATATAAAGAACAGTCTTTTCAAACCAACCCTTCGTTTTAAGATGACGCTCAAAGGAATCCAGAAACTCATTCCAAACAGTCCGGTATTCGTCACTCCCCACTGTCAGCTTCAACGTCCGGGCTTCGCCCGAAGCATCGGTATATCCGATGGAAGTGTTCCATCCCACCAGAGAAAAACAACTGATTTGTCTGCCAATCCCCCACGACATCATCTGAGCGACAAACTTGTCGAAACCGGTATAGTCGAAGCTCCATTTCCCATCAGCAGCCTCATGCCACTTAACCATGGTTTGACCTTTGTTGAAAGCGCCGTCCTTGATATAGGCAGTGATAACCTTTTGTCCGGCATCAGCCAGCAACTGATAGAATGGTTTCACCAGAGTGAAATACTCACTCGAAAAAGGAGTAACTTTTTGCCCATTATCAGCACACAAGCCGGACAGCTGGAAAGGGAACTGCCATAAATCCAAATGGAAAGCCCATTCGCTCACCGGAGGCAAGGCATGATTGACAACCAGCAACCTTACCGTGAACGTCAGTTGCACCTCACCACCCGATTTTACGGTGACCGTGCCTTCGTACTCTCCAGGCACGGTGCCCGCAGGAATGTCGGCAGTCAGCCAAAGTTTTACCGGTTCCGAAGCAGTCACTGTTCTGACTGCCTCTTCGGACAACTTATCCGCAATCTGTACCGAAGTATGCGTGCGGTATTCATTGCAAACAAGAGCCTTTTCATCTCCCAACACATAGGATGGAAAACGCAAATGCAGATTGGAAGAAGCAATACGGTTGCCGCCGGACAGCAGGTCACCGATTTCGTACGTCAAGTCATCATATCGTTTTGATTCCGTCCAAAGCACAATCTGCTTATGTACGCGCTCATTCTGCCATACGGTGTCTTTCCATACCGTAGTCACCAGCCTATCATCCTCCTGCCCAATAAATTTCTGTCCTTTAGCATATCTCACAAACTTACTTTCAAACGAGCCTTTCAAAGTCTCCGAAGGGGTAACGGGCGGCTCGGGATTGACCGGCAGTTCCGGTTTTTCAGTGTTTCCGGATGGCGCCTCGTCCGAACAAGCACTCGTTCCAAGGGAGAAAAAGAACAAAGAAGACAATAATAATGTAATTTTTTTCATAAGTGTCATCCGTTTTTCTTAATTGAATAGTCATAATACGGCGGCTGACTCAAATTCAGTGTAATCGTATAATTCCCAGCCGTCCCGATTTCTATGTCCGTACCCTCTTCCGACAGTTTGGAAAGTCCTTCGGACGCTCCATATACAATTATCGGGTCACCATAACCGACAGCAATGGTGGTAAACTTCAGCGTTCCTGGCGACAAATCCGTATCCAGGCTCCAGAGACGCGTTTCCGAAGAATAGGTCATAGCCTTCAAGGAACTGATGGCAGATCCCGTAACCGCCCATTGCGTGTGGAGCAGCGTCATCACCTGAGTCGCCGCATCGAAATTAATCTTCCATACGCCCGGAGAAGTAATTTCGGGGGTTCCGTTATTGGAAGTCCAGTTTCCCCAAGGGCCATCGCAAGCAAAAACATTTCCACCGGCAGACTCTTTCTTCACCATCTCGAACGAGCAGCTTGAGCCGTCGGCTCCACCGGAGAAGTCGTAGTAGGAAGACAAATCCGAAGCAACAAGACCGATATTATCCCAATTCGTTCCGGTCAAATCAATATATCCCTCAAACTTGGTATCATAGTTGATGGAAGCAATCTTTTGCGATTTGTCCGGATTGACATAATATCTTTCTCCTTCCGGTCCATAGTCTCCGGTTTTGACGAAGTACATAAACGGCGGTTCATTGTAGACCATCTCAACAAAATAGCTTCCGGTTTCCATGCCGCGTTTCAAGACAAGCTCCCATCTGTTGCCAGTAAAAGTCACCTCGTCACCTACGGCAACGTTAGCCTCAGCCGAGGCATCTGCAAGAACGATTGATTTCACAACGGCCTTTGTCGAAGCCTTTCTGACCTCAAGGGTCAATACATTATCCAGCGTCTTGTCTTCCTTCAACCTGGGCACCGCCACATAGTCCATACCCTCGACCGACAACACCAGAGAAGATACCGGAGACACTATCGTGGGATTGGCAGGCAGTTCTTCGCTGCTGCAAGACACTCCACCAACCAAGGTACTTAAAAGTACCCAAAACAAAAATATATTCTTTTTCATCTTGTTCGTTTTTTTAAGGTTATTGTCAATATCCGGGGTTCTGCTTTACTCCGGTCATAATCATTAACTGGTCATTCGGTTTCGGCAGCAGATAGTTATGGTCGTCTATCGTTGATTCCGGATACCAAGGAGACAATTTCTCTTTCAACAGATAACGGCGGCAGAGGTCGAACCAGCGGTTACATTCAAACGCCAGCTCCCAATTTCGCTCGTCAAGAACCGCGTCATCAAACTGTTTCGCCGTCAAGCCGGAAAGTTCGGGCAAGCCTGCCCTTCTGCGAACTTCATTCAGTGCATCATAAGCCTTTTGCGAAGGGCTTCCTTCTGCAAGATTGGCAGCCTCGGCATATATAAGCAATATATCAGAATAACGCAACATGCAGTAAAAGCCATCCGCATTCTGCCCGCTCCCGATGGGCGCATTGTAATATCCGCCGCTTGCAGGACCGGCATCGCGCAGTTTCCCTACGTAGGGCTGAGCCGTGTTTGTCTGCTCCCACGGGGTTCCGTCTATCATGGTCAGATAAAAAGTACCTTTCACACGGCTGCCATCTCCTTTAGGAAACATATCAAAGAAGCGGCTGTCGCTTGTCCAGTCGGCCCAACCTCCTTCACCATTGGCATCGGGACGAGTGGCACGGAATTGATAACCGCCCGTCCTGCTGATGGAATTGCCATAAAGGGTGAAAATAAATTCGGAATTAGTCTGTCTGTTATCATACAGCCACAAGTCGAAGAAATGTCTCTCCAACGAATAAACTTTCTCATTGATGACTTCTCCAGCCTTATCACGTGCCAGCGCATAGCATGAAGTGTCGTTCAACGGGAAGCCTGCCATAGTGAGATATACCTTTGCCAGCAAGGACTTTGCCGTCCAGCTTGTGGGACGGGTACGGTCTTCCCGCTTCGAAGGCAGCGTCGTTTCCGCCGACTGCAAATCCACAACAATCTGTTTATAAATATCAGCTATGGCAGCCTGCGGTTCCACCGACGCATTCTTCTGATTGGCCTCCGTCAGTAAAGGAACCTCACCAAACCAGCGGACCAACTGGAAATAGCCGAAAGCACGGAGGAATTTGGCTTCGCCGTCAATGGGGCTCAACTCCTCTGCCGTGAGATTCGTATTCTGTGCAACCAGTTCTATCGTAGTATTACATGCACTGATGCTCGAATAACAATTGTTCCATAAAATTTCGTGTTCTCACCGATAATCTTTATCAATGTATTGCACGCGCTAATACTTGTGTAATATGAGTTCCATAACTCATCCGTCACTTCGTCCGGATTTCCTACTGTGTTAATGTTAACCTGCTCGAATCCTTTCCATCTGACTACCGGGGTACATACATCTTCAGCACCGGCACACGCAACGTAGGGTGCATCTTCTCCATAGAGCTTGACAAGGGGGGTATAAGCTCCGGAAATATAACTGTTGAAATCGACAATTGTCTTAAAGAATTTGTCTGATGTGGGCTGTCCGGTCAAATCTTCCGATAAATCGGCACATCCGCAACAGATGGTAACGGCCATCAATCCCACTACCATTCTTTTTATATTCATCTTTATTTTCATAATATATCCTTAATTTATCAGTTAAAATGTAATATCCAAACCCACCAAGAAGCTCTTTGCCGAGGGATAGATGCCGCGGTCTACCCCGGCAGCCGTAGCGTCGGTTCCCATACTGGCCTCGGGGTCATATCCGGTATAGTTCGTTATCGTCCAAAGGTTGTTGGCACTTACATAAATGCGGGCAGCATTGAATCCAATCTTCGACAACAGTTGCCGGGGCAGACGATAGCCCAAAGTGATATTCTTCAACCGCAGATAAGCACCTTTTTCAACCCAACGGGAAGAGTTGACATATTCTGTCCCCGAAAATGACGGGATGTCCGTTTCGTTCTCCTGTGTCCAATGCTCTTTTATAACCGGATTGGTAGGAAAAGCATCTGAAGAATAGACTTCACGGCGCACACGGTTCTGATTATAAACATCATTACCCGCTACTCCCTGCCAGAAGATGTTCAAGTCGAAATCGTAAATGGTAAATGTATTGTTGAAGCCAAAGCTCCATGTGGGTTGCGCATTGCCTATGATACCGATGTCTTCTTTATCTATTTTTCCATCCCTGTTGAGATCTGCATATTTGGCATCTCCCGGCTTAGCACCATACAAGGCTGCCGTAGTCGCTTCATTCTGTTTCCACACTCCGGCAAAGGTGTAGCCCAGGAATGTACCCATCGGCTGTCCTACCATCTGCACGTAAGAGCCTACCAATCCGGGAAAGTCGGCATTGCTGGTGTAAATCATCATATCGGAAAGGCCATCCAGTTCCAGAATTTTGTTCTTATTATAGTTCACCGTATAGTTTATATCCCATTTGAAGTTTTTTGTCGATACGGGAATACCACCGAATGTCAAGTCAAAACCCCGATTGGATACCGCGCCTACATTTGTCAGGATAGATTCTACTCCCAATGCCGTGGGCACCTTCTGCCACATCAACAAATCGGTTGTCTTCTTCTTGTAATACTCGGCAGAAAAACTCAGCCTGCCGCCCCACCAACGGCTGTCGATACCTACATTCAGCTCATTCGTACGTTCCCACTTCAGGTTTTCATTACTCAACTGGGAAATGGCAAGGGTAGGATTGTTGTTGGCATCCAAGCCGGGAGTAAACTTCAACTGGGAGGCAAACGACGGAACAGCCGCATTGCCCACCGTTCCGTAGCTGGCCCTTAACTTGAATTCGGGGACAACATGACGGAATCTCTCCATAAAAGCCTCTTCCATCAAATTCCATCCTACGGAAAAGGCTGTGAAACCGTCGTATTTATGCCCTTCGGCCAATTGGCTGGCACCGTCGTAACGAACGGAAGCCGACAACATATACCGCTTCTGATAACTGTAATTGACGCGTCCCATGAACGACTGCATGGTTGTTTTGGAAGTTTCCGCCCAAGGCTGCTGCAAGATAGAACCAAACTGTATTCCATTGTATCCCAATCCCACGGGGATGCCTTTGGCTGATGCTGTCGTGCCATCATAGCTATCTTTCAGCACTTCGTAAACACCGGTTGCCTGCACATTGTGCTTACCGAAAGATTTGTCGAAAGTAAGGATTGAGGTACTTTGCAATGCAATATAATTAGACTGCGTTTTGCTTCCGCTTACTTCCGTAGTCGGACCGTTGTTCACTACCTGATTGTCGAAATAGCCTGAAGTCCGGCTATTGGTCTTGTATGAAAACAAGGTCGAAAATTTCAGGAAATCCCAAAACTTATATTCACCCGTGACAGCAACATTAAACACGGAAGCAGAGTTATCATTTACAAACTCCTTGGCATATCCTACCGGATTGAACGAAGTAGGCCCTACACCGCCCGGCTGCGTATAGCCGCCTTCGCTTTCGGAATCATAAACCTTCTTGGTGGGCGACCATTGCAATGCCGAACTTATAGCTTGTTCATATTCACCTTTCTGTGATTTGTTATAGGAAGCAAAGGTGTTCAGTATAAAGCTCAAACGCTTGTTGGCTTGTATCTTAAAATTTGAGCGGAAAGTATATTCCCTGAAATCCGTATTCAAGACAACCCCTTGCTTGTCGACATATCCTCCCGCCAGAAAATAAGATATACCTTCCTTTCCACCGCTCACACTGACGTTATGCGTATGGGATATGGCTTCTCTGAATATTTCATTCTGCCAATTGGTCCCTTCTCCTAAAGCGGCAATTTCATCCTGCATAAAAATCGGATTCTGCCCGTTTTCAATTCTCGCTTCATTCAGCAAAGTTGCATAGTCTGTCGCATTCAGAGAAGGTAACTTCTTCCTTACCTGGTCAAATGAAACAAATCCATTATAAGAGATGCGTGCTTTGCCGGTTGTACCGTTCTTGGTTGTTACAAGAATGACGCCATTGGCACCTTTAGAACCGTATACAGACAAGGCCGCTGCATCTTTCAGAACCTCTATGGATTGAATCTGGTTAGGATTCAAGCTACCGATGTTTCCATCTTGTACACCATCGATAATCACCAAAGGGCCGTTGCCGTAGGTCAGAGAGTTTGAGCCGCGAATACGGATAGAGACAGCTCCAGCAGGGTCACCACTGGTGTTTTGTACTACAACACCCGATACGCGTCCCTGAAGAGCCTGCGCCGTACTTGTATTGGGAGCAGAGAGCAATTCTTCTGATTTCACGGAAGATACGGAACCGGTTATATCGCTCTTCTTCTGTACTCCATAGCCTACAACCACAACTTCATCAAGCATTTCCGTATCCTCTTTCAAAGTCACTCTTGCCAGCGATTTATCCGTTACCTTAATATCTACGGTCTTATATCCGACATAGGAAATTGAAATCATGGCATCTCCAGGCACATCCATGAGAGAATATGTACCATCCATATCGGTAATTCCTCCATTGGACGTTCCTTTCACCATGACAGTAGCGCCGATAATGGGTTCACCATTGACATCTACAACAATTCCGGTTATTTTCTTTGCAGATGAAGCGTTTTGCGTGGGTTTGCGAATAAGAGCAATTACATTTCCTTCCTCTTGCTTGTACGAAAGAGCCGTTTTTGCCAGAAGCTGCTGCATAGTCTGGTCAATCGTTACATCCTGCACATTCAACGATACTTTCCGGTCCAAATCCGGCAGGCTCTCATTGTAAAAGAACTTATAGACACTCACCTGCTCTATCTGCTTCAGGGCAGACCTCAACGGTTGCTCCTTGAAGCTGATTGTGATTTGGGAATAAGCACTAAAGGAAATACTTAGAAACAATGCCAGACAGACAGTCCGCACTGCGTTCCGATTACCACTTCTCCCGACAAAAAAGCGGAGGAGTCTTAAAAAGGCTAACTTGTGTTTCATACATCAAAACTTTTATAGGTTTGATAAGTATACAGCCACCCCTATGTCTTCGTCCAAGCCGCCTTCCGTTTTTAACTCCCGTTAACCTATTTGCTTTTTATCACGATGACAGAGCCGTCCATTTCGTACGTAAAATCGGCAGTAAGCATCAGCATGTTCAAAGCATTCCGGATGCCATTGCCGGGGATGGTTCCGGTGAAACGTTCGTTCAAAAGCTTATCCGACTCAAAGCGTATCTCTACATTATAAATGCGCGAAAGAGTACTCATGATATTCTTCAACGATTCTTTGTCGAAATACAGATTTCCCTTTATCCACTCAATGTAATCTTCGGAATTCACTTTTGTGGTAGTCAGCTTTTGGGTAAGCTTATTGTATTCCAGCTTGTCGCCGGGAATCATGGTGTGCGACATTCCTTGGGCGTACACCCCTACTTTACCTTCTTGCAACACAACAACGATGTCCTCGTCGTCTTCGTAAGCCGAAACATTAAAAGAAGTTCCCAGAACTTTCACTTCCAGCTCACCGACTTGCACTATGAAAGTACGACTTTCATCATGAGCAACCTTAAAAAAAGCTTCTCCATTGAGTTGCACACACCTGTTTTTTTTACCAAAATCATTCAAATAACTCATTTGAGATGCTGAATTCAGAACAACATTCGTCCCATCCGGCAACTCAATCCTTGCCTTATCACCCTTATCGGCCTTCACAACGAAAGGCATTCCGGGTGTTTGCGACATGTCTATCAAGTAATAAGTGAAGAAAGCGAGGCAAACGGGCAGACAAATCATGGCAGCCCATCTCAGAATATTCATACGGATAACCCGCGCAGAGCGTGACTTGCCAACCGTCTCTTCCTTGATACGGACAAACATCTTGTTGCGCAATGCAGAATCAATCTCTGCATCCGATTTGGCGAATTCCTCCTCCCACCAGTTTTGCAGGTGGCAGTCGTTCTTCATCCAGTCCATTAGTTTTCTATACTGTGCCTTATCCATCTTTTTGTTATTTAAAAGTATACACTTTCATCCCGCTTATTATCCAAAATCCCTTGTCACATTTACACTTCATTAACAAAGAATACAAATAAAAGGGCAAGAACAGCGTCGTAATTCTGCATTAACTGCGTGCGCATGAATTTTACGGCAAGAGACAACTGTGTAGCAACCGTACTCTCGGATATTCCCAATTGTTCTGCTATCTCCTTATTGGTGTAATGCTGCCTTTTGCTCAGGATGAATATCTTTTTGCATTGTTCGGGAAGCTTGTCTGCCAATGAGTCTATGTACTCATGCAGAAAGTGCAGGTCGATGCCTTCTTCCGTCTGGAAATCACGGTCTATACCGCTTTTCATCAAGTACTCATTATAAACAAACTCCACCATCTGCCTTTGATACATATTCATCAGCAGATTCTTGGCAATGGTGCAGAGGAAAGATATGAATGATGATTCCGGGTCCACTGTTCCACGAACCTCCCATATACGGATAAAGGTGGACTGCACCACTTCTTCAGCCATATACCGGTTGCCCGAAGAAATACGCATGATGAAATTATACAGTTTACCGCTATATCTATGATAGAGCTTCTCGAATGCTTGGAAAGAACCTGCACCCAATTCTGCCAATAAGCGTTTTTCATCTGTAGAATCGACCATATCTTGGAATTTTGCAACAAAGGTATGTCCCTCTTAAGGACATAAACAAGTGACAATATTATTAATATTTTCTGAAATAAAGGCAGATAAAAGAGAATATTATGTAAAAAAAGAGTTCAAACAGATTTTGGTGCGGCAGGAACTTCAGACTTTTCGAGTGTTTTTTCTGCAATAAACATTTGCACTTTATATTTATTTATCAGCAATAAAGCGACACTTTACTACCGATAAAGGAATACTTTATATTCAATAAAGTGTTCGTACAGTCGTTATCCTATTAAAAATCCATCTTTGATGGATGTAATAAATTACGGATAATAGCTTCACGCATCACTGCCAGGGGCTTCTCATCATCATTTATGTGAAATCTCCCTCAAATACCCCTCCACCTTTCCGAAGAAGGAGGCCAGATGGGAACCGTCGACAAAGGCATGGTTCACATAGATGGAAAGGGGGAATGCGAGACGGCCTTCGCGGGATACAACCTTTCCGGCGGTCATCAACGGATAGCTGCAACCGTTTCCTGCCTCGGCAAGCGTATAGGTTATCGAGGTGAAATACATTTTGGGAACCGCACTCAGATGGACCACGTCATAATCGCCTTGCCTGGCAAGTATCTTTTCGGCGCCATACGGGTCGCCGTCCTCGGGTATGTCTGTTATCAGGGCATGGGCTTCGGCATAGAAGCGCTCAAAGTCTTCGTGGTAGGGAATGCGCACGGTATAGAATGTCTTTCCGGGAACGGCTATCGGAGAAATGATGTCCACTCGGTCGTGGAAAACAACCCTGCCTTCCTTGTCGGTACGGTAACGCAGCTCGTCGACTTCATTGGCCGAACGCACCACGGCATACAGGTAATAAAGGAAGAAGGAGCGCTTCGCGGCCCGGGCGGCGGCACTGGCTTCCGTGCAGTCAATCTCTGTGGTAACGGAATACCAGGAGTTGACAAAACTGCGGAAAAAACCGTAGTTGTCCCGGCGTTCCCAGGCATCAATATCTATAATGTGTTTCATACAAAAAGGGGATTCTGTGAAAAAAGGATGCCCTTTTACAAGCATCCTTTCTCCGATTCTATTTATTTCTCTTTCTTATAATTCTCCAGTCCGGTCTGCAGGAACTCAATATATTTGGGAATATCCTCGTCGTAGGAGTAGGACTTGTTGAGCGGCTTGCCTTCGTTGTCAATCA
>ERZ827471.1585-NODE-1585-length-13109-cov-5.242071_pt1 | contig 13109 bp, 10 predicted proteins | sample MGYA00519772_ERZ827471 | MGnify/ENA primary metagenome ERZ827471 (study PRJEB31778, sample SAMEA3449315) | human gut metagenome | biome: human gut; feature: human-associated habitat; material: faeces | place: United Kingdom | collected 2010/2012 ... | reverse complement strand
GCTCTGCTGCCAAAGCTGGAAGACGATGCACCCCACTCGGCGCTGCTCTACGGCGTGACCGGCAGCGGCAAAACGCTGGTGTTCTTAAAGCTCATTGCCCGCTGTCTGGAGCAGGGCAGGCGTGCGCTGGTGCTGGTGCCGGAGATCAGCCTGACCCCGCAGATGATCCTGCGGCTCAAGAGTCAGTTTGGCCGCCGGGTGGCGGTGCAGCACTCTGCCCTCAACCACACCGAACGCCTTTTGCAGTGGCAGATGATCCAGGACGGCGGCGCAGACATCGTGGTGGGTACCCGCAGTGCCATCTTTTCACCGCTGGAAAACATCGGGCTCATCATCATCGATGAGGAGCAGGAGCACACCTACCGCTCGGAATCCGCGCCCCGCTACTCCGCCCACGAGGTGGCCCGGCAGCGCGCGGCGGAAAACGGTGCATTGCTTCTGCTGGCAAGCGCCACCCCCAGCACCGAGAGCTTTTACGCGGCCCAGCATGGCCGCACCCAGCTGGTGCGGCTGACCCAGCGCTACGGCGGCAACCCGCTGCCTACGGTGCAGATCGTGGACATGCGCGCAGAGCTGGCGGCAGGCAACCCGCGGGAGATCAGTCTGTCGCTGGAAGATGCCATCCGCCGCAATCTGGATGCAGGCAAGCAGACCATTTTGCTGCTGAACCGCCGGGGCTACCAGACTATGGCCCAGTGCGAGGACTGCCGCGAGGTGCTCAAGTGCACAAAGTGCAGCGTGCCGATGGTGTACCACAAAGCGGCGCACAAGGTATTGTGCCACTACTGCGGCAGCCAGATGGAACCGCCCACCGTCTGCCCCGCCTGCGGCGGCAAGCTGCAGTACCGGGGCTTCGGCACCCAGAAAGCCGAGGAAGAGCTGGCAAAGCTGTTCCCGGATGCGCGGGTGCTGCGCATGGATCAAGATTCCACTGCCGCAAAGGATGCCCACGAAAAGCTGCTGGCAAGGTTTGCGAACCACGAATATGACATCATGGTGGGTACCCAGATGGTGGCCAAGGGACTGGATTTTGAGGATGTGACCCTTGTGGGCGTGCTGGGCATCGACTCGCTGCTGTTTGCGCAGGGCTTCCGCGCATATGAGAATGTGTTCAGCCTCATCACGCAGGTGGTGGGCCGCAGCGGACGGGCCAGAGACCCCGGCTTTGCCATCATCCAGACCACTGACCCCGATAACCCGGTGCTGAACCTTGCCGCCGCGCAGGACTACGATGCCTTTTTTGAGCAGGAGATCGCCTACCGCAAGCTGGGCCTGTACCCGCCCTTCTGCGGGCTGTGCGTCATTGGCTTTGCAGGCGCAAAGGAGATCGAGGTGGCACGGGCGGCGGCGCGCTTTGCGGCCCTGCTGGGCCAGCAGGCAGCAAAACAGCCGGACCTGCCGCTGCGGGTGCTTGGCCCCACGCCCGGCAGCATTGAGAAGATCAACGACACCTACCGCTACAAACTTACCATCAAGTGCCGCAACGACCGCCGCTTCCGCGACCTCGTGCGCAGCACACTGGAAAGATACGAACAGGAAAAACTTCCGTCCAAGGCCACCGTTGCGGTGGACCTGCACTCGGACGGTGACATCTGATTTGGAGGTACCATAAATGGCTATCCGCAATATTGTAAAAGAGGGCGACCCCATCCTGAACAAGGTCTGCCGCCCCGTCACCACCTTTGATGACCGTCTGGCTACCCTGCTGGACGACATGCACGAGACCATGATCGCCGCCGACGGCGTGGGTCTGGCCGGCCCGCAGGTGGGCATGCTGCGCCGTCTGTTCGTGGTGTGGGACACCACCGACGCGCCCGAGGAGATCCCCGAAGATTACGAATATAAGTTCATCGACTTCGTCAACCCGGAAATTCTGGCTGTATCCGAGGAAGAGGAGACCGCCTACGAGGGCTGTCTGTCCTTCCCGGGCCACAACGGCGCTGTGACCCGCCCCGCCGCGGTCAAGGTGCGCGCACAGGACCGCCACGGTGAGTGGTTCGAGCTGGAAGCTGAGGATCTGCTGGGCCGCTGCATCCAGCACGAGAACGACCATCTGGACGGCATTACCATCATGCAGTCCAGCGAGTATTTCTATGAGGATACCGAAGAGGGCAAAAAAGCTGCCCGCGAAGCGAAAGGAAACAAGTAATGCGCATTTTGTTCATGGGCACGCCGGATATTGCCGCAGAGTGCCTCAAAGCCCTGTATGCCGCCGGGCATGACATCTGCGCGGTGTACACCCGGAGGGACAAGCCGGTTGGCCGCAAGCAGGTGCTTACCGCACCCCCGGTCAAGGAAGTGGCCCTTGCCCACGGCACGCCGGTGTTCCAGCCCCGCACCCTGCGGGACGGCAGCGAGGACGAAAACATCCGCGCACTGGCCCCGGAACTGATCGTGGTGGTGGCTTACGGCTGCATCCTGCCGAAGTCTGTGCTGGAAGCGCCGAAGTACGGCTGCATCAACCTGCATGTCTCCCTGCTGCCCAAGTACCGCGGCAGCGCCCCGGTGCAGTGGGCCGTGCTGAACGGCGATGCCGAGACCGGCGTTTCCATCATGCAGATGGACGAGGGCCTTGACACCGGCGATGTGCTCTGCTGCGAGAAGATCGCCATTGACCCGGAGGAGACCAGCGGCCAGCTGTTTGACCGCGTGACTGCCGTGGGTGCACGGGTGCTGTGCGAGGTGGTGCCCGCCATCGCCGCCGGAACGCTGAAGCCCCAGCCGCAGGATCATGAGAACGCCTGCCTTGCACCTATGCTGAACAAGGAGATGGCAGAGTTCCGCCTGACCGAATCGGCTGCCCACATCCACAACTGGGTGCGCGGCATGAACCCGTGGCCCGGTGCATGGTTCGTCACCTCCGGCGGCAAAAAGCTCAAGGTGATGGAGTGCCGTGCCGTGGAAGCTCACGGCGAAGCGCCCGGCACCGTGCTGGCCACAAAGCCGCTCACGGTGGCTTGCGGTGAGGGGGCCGTCCAGCTGCTGAATGTGGTGCCGGAAGGCAAAAAGCCCATGGACGGCACCGCCTTTGCGGCCGGTCAGCGCCTGAAAACGGGGGATATCCTCTGATGGCGGCGAATCCCCGCGCGGCGGCGGTGGCGGCGCTGGTGCGGCAGGAGCAGGATGGTTTTTCCAACCTTGTTCTGGATGCCGAACTCAAGCGCCAGCAGCTGGAAGGCCGCGATAAAGCTTTTGCCAGCGCCATCTTTTACACGGTGCTGGAACACCGGGGCACGCTGGACTACATCCTGTGCCAGTTCCTGCCCAAGGGCCTTGCCAAGCTGGATGCACCGGTGCGCGAAATATTGCGCGCGGCGCTGGCGCAGGCCCGCTATATGCAGGTGCCGGTGTCCGCTGCGGTGAACGAGGCCGTCAAGCTGACCCGTGCCTTCAAAAAATCCAGCGCATCCGGTCTGGTCAACGCCGTGCTGCGCAAGGCGTGCAGCTACGACCTGAGCACCGCAAGCTTCAAAAACGAAGTGGAGCGGCTCATGGTGCTTGGCTCTGCCGGGCGGGATGTGGCGGAATTTCTGCACAAAAACTACCCGGACGAAGCACTGGATATCCTTACCTACAAGGCCGACGGCGGCATGACCAGCCTGCGGGCGAACCCGCTGAAAGGCAGTGCCGATGAGCTTTGTGCAAAGCTGCTGGCTTCCGGCGCAAAGGAAGCAAAGCGGGGCATTGTGCCCGGCAGTGTGCTGGCCCGCTTCGAGGGCAGCCCGGCGGAAAATGAGCTGTTCCGGCAGGGGTACTTCCATGTGGAAGGGCAGGCCAGCCAGCTGGCGGCGCTCTGCGTGGACGCACAGCCCGGAGAAACAGTCATCGACCTGTGCGCCGCGCCCGGCGGCAAGACCATCCTGCTGGCCGAGCAGATGCACAGCACCGGCAGGCTTTACAGCTGCGATGCCGCCGAGAACCGCGTGGGCCTGATCCGCACGGCAGTGCAGCGCATGGGACTGACCAATGTGGAAGCCCTGTGCAACGATGCCACCAAGGGAAACCCGGCCCTGCCGCAGGCCGACCGCATTTTAGCGGATGTGCCCTGCAGCGGCCTTGGCATTCTGGCAAAAAAGCCGGATCTGCGCTACAAAAAGCTGGAACCGGCCCGCGAAGCTGAATTATTGGCCACGCAGTCGGCCATCCTCGATACGGCGGCACAGCTGCTGAAAGCGGGCGGCAGGCTGGTGTACTCCACCTGCACCATCGACCCGGCAGAAAACCAGCAGCAGATCGCGTCATTTCTGGCCCGCCACCCGGAGTTTACGGTGGTGGAGCCTGCCGCAGCGCTGCCCGCCGGGATGACGGCAGGGGAGCACGGCGCGCTTTCGGTGCCCACCCGTACCGGCATGGACGGTTTTTTCCTGTGTGCCATGCAGAAAAACGGGGAAAAGCTGCAATGAAACAGGTGGCTTGTTCGTAAAAAACAATAGGAGAACACAATGGAACAAAAACGCTGTATCTCTTCCTTTACGCTGGCAGAGCTGACCGCTGAACTGAAAGCGATGGGTCAGCCGGGCTTCCGGGCAAAGCAGATCTTCCACTGGGTGCATCAGAAGCTGGTCACCGAGTTTTCTGCCATGACCGACCAGCCCAAGACCCTGCTGGCAAAGCTGGAAGAAAGCTTCTACATTGCCGCGCCCAAGATCGAGCGCAGGCAGGAAGCAAAGGACGGCACGGTAAAATATCTGCTGCGCATGGCAGACGGCAACTGCATCGAGACCGTCGTGATGCGCTACCACTACGGCAACACGGTGTGTGTGTCCACGCAGGTGGGCTGCCGCATGGGCTGCCGCTTCTGCGCGTCCACCCAGGCGGGCCGCGTGCGCGATCTGGAAGCAGGCGAGATCTGCTCTGAGATCTACACCGCCCAGAAGGATATCGGGGAGCGCATTTCCCACATCGTGCTCATGGGCATTGGCGAACCGCTGGATAACTTTGACGAAGTGATGAAGTTTCTGGAGAACATCACCTCGCCCGAGGGCGTGAACATCGGGATGCGCAACATCAGCCTTTCTACCTGCGGTCTGGTGCCCAAAATCGACCAGCTGGCAGAGAAAAAGCTGCAGCTGACCCTCTCGGTGTCGCTGCACGCACCCAACAATGAAATTCGCAGCGGCATGATGCCGGTGAACGATGCCTATCCTGTGGAAGTGCTGATGCAGGCCGTGCGCCGCTATCAGGATACCACCGGCCGCCGCGTGAGCTTTGAATATTCCATGGTGCGCGGTGTCAATGATTCCGATGCCTGCGCCAGACAGCTGGCAAACCTGATCCGGGGCATGGGTGCCCATGTGAACCTGATCCCCATCAACCCGGTGGACGGCAGCCCGTACTCGGCCACCGATGCAGCCAACGTGCACCGCTTCCAGCAGAAGCTGGAGAGCCTTGGCGTGAACGCTACGGTGCGCCGCCGCCTTGGCAGCGAGATCAGCGCCGCATGCGGCCAGCTGCGCCGTGACGAAATGAACGGGAAAGCGTAAATATTAAAGGGAGAAGCCTATGAAACTTGCAGGAAAAACGGATGTCGGCAGGGTCCGGCAGGATAATCAGGACGATTATCGCGCAGGAGAACTGCCCGGCGATGCCGCATGGCTGCTGGTATGCGACGGCATGGGCGGTGCACGCGGCGGCAGGGAAGCCAGCCAGAGCGCGTGCGATGTGATCGAGCGCTGCTTTCAGGAGCAGTATGCTTCCAAGTGCCTGCCCGGCGAAGAGGAGACCTTTTTGAAAAAGAGCCTGCTCAGCGCCAACCGCTTTGTGTTCCAGAAGGCCCTGCGTGAGGAATCGCTGGCGGGCATGGGCACCACGGCTGTGTGCGCACTGGTGCGCGGCGGCAAGGTGTTCCTGTGTCATGCAGGCGACTCGCGGGCGTACCTGTACCGGGACGGCAGGCTTGCCCAGCTCACCCACGACCACTCCTATGTGCAGGAGCTGGTGGACTGCGGCACCATTACCGTGGAGGAAGCCGAGCACCACCCCCAGAAGAACATCATCACCAAGGCGCTGGGCGTGGACTACCGGCTGGACTCGGAGTTCACCACCGCACCGCTGCAGAAAGGGGATATCCTGCTGCTGTGCTCGGACGGCCTGACCAATGCCGTGCCCAGAGAACAGCTGGAACAGCTGCTGCGCACCGGCAGGTTCTACGACCTGCCGGATCTGCTGATCCGCACTGCCAACGAAAACGGCGGCCCGGATAACATCACCGCGCTGCTTCTGTGTGTGGAGGAGGTGCGCTGATGGACAACCTGATCGGCAAAAAGCTGGATGGTCTGTATGAGGTGCGGGAGCTGATCGGTTCCGGCGGCATGGCAAACGTCTACAAGGCGGTCATGCTGGGGCACAACGGCCCGGTGCCTGCCGGTACCGTGGTGGCGGTAAAGGTGCTGCGGCAGGAGTATATGCACGACCCGGACCTTGTGCGCCGCTTTAAAAATGAATCCAAGGCCATCTCGCTGCTGAACCACCCCAACATCGTAAAAGTGTACGATGTATCGGTGAATGATGATCTGCAGTATATCGTGATGGAATATGTGGACGGCATGACATTGCGCGAGTACCTTAACCAGCGCGGCGGCAGGCTGACCAACCGGGAGACCGTGCACTTCATCTCCCAGATCTTAAAGGCGCTGGAACATGCCCACGCCAACGGTGTGGTGCACCGGGACATCAAGCCCCAGAACATCATGCTTTTGGACAACGGCCAGCTGCGCATGATGGATTTTGGCATTGCGCGCATCTCCCGTGCCGAGAACCAGCTGCTGAGCGGCAAGGCCATGGGCAGCGTGCACTATATCAGCCCGGAGCAGGCCAAGGGCGATGAGACCGACTGCACCAGCGATATCTACTCGGTGGGCGTGATGATGTACGAGATGCTCAGCGGCCATCTGCCCTTTGATGCAGACGACATGGTGGAAGTTGCCATCAAGCAGATCTCCGATCAGCCGAAGTCTTTGCACGAGATCGCGCCGGAGGTGCCGAATGCACTGGTGGAGATCACCGAAAAGGCCATGGCAAAGCTGCCGCAGAACCGCTACGCATCCGCCCGCGAAATGCTGGATGCGCTGGACACCTACGTGCACAACCCCTCCGTGATGTTCGAGTACAAGTATATTACAGAAGATGCTCCCGAAAAGGTGGTGAAACGTACCATGAACCAGAACCGTGCAAACCGTCAGGCCGAAAAGCCTGCGCCCCGCGGCAAAAAGTCCGCACCGCGCAAGAAAAAGCGCACCATCTTCCTGCCGGCACTGTTCGGCATTACCATTGCATTTGCACTGGCGTGCCTTGCGCTGTGCTGGATGATCCTGAACGATTCCTCCAACCTGATGAACAACAAGGCCGATATCACGCTGGGCGATTATATCGGTATGACGCAGGACGAGGCTGCTGCCACCGAGCAGGTGGTCTCCGGCCAGATCAGCGTTACCTGGGAGCAGGAGTACAACAGTAACTATGCGGCGGGCTATATCTATAAGCAGTCGCCGGTGTCCGGCCGCACGGTGCGCGAGGGCCAGAATGTGACCCTGACTGTGAGCCTTGGCACCCAGTACGTTACCGTGCCGGACCTGACCAACTATGTGCAGGCCGATGCAGAGCAGCAGCTCAAGGAGCTGGGTGTCTCGGTGCTGGTAACGCAGGCTGTGGATACCTCTGTGGCATCCGGCGCGGTGATCCGCACCGACCCGGCGGCGGGCAGTCAGGTGGCTGCAGGCAGCACTGTGGTGATGTATATCAGCCGCCCGCAGGTGGCAACCACCACCAAGGTGCCCTCGCTGACCGGCATGAGCACCGCTGATGCCCGCACCCTGCTGGTGCAGAACCATCTGGGCCTTGGCAGCCAGACCGAGCAGTACAGCGACCAGCCGGTGGGCACTGTCATCAGTCAGAACCCGGCGGCAGGCTCTACCACAAAGCTGAACGGCCGCGTGAACATTGTGGTAAGCGCAGGGCCGGAGCCTGCACCGGAACCGGAAGCACCCAGCGACAGCACCACCGGCGGCGACTGGTGGAGCGGCCTGTTTGGCAGCAGCTCCTCTTCTTCCAGCACCGAGACCGGCACCGAACAGGGCACAGCGGGCAGCGGCGACCCTTCGCAGAAACCGCTGACCGACTGGTGGTCCTCGCTGCTGAGCTGACGGAGGCGTGCATGAAGGGATATATCACAAAGGGTATCGGCGGCTTTTACTATGTGAAAACGCCGGAGGGCATTGTGGAATGCAAGCCCCGCGGCATTTTCCGCAAACAGAAGATCACGCCGGTGGCGGGCGATGAGGTGACGCTGGAGACCGAGAACGGTGCAGCCGTCATTGCCGAGATCGCACCGCGCAAAAATGTGTTCGTGCGGCCTCCGGTGGCAAATCTGGATGTGCTGTTCCTTGTGGCCAGCACCACCCAGCCCACGCCCAGCACGCTGGTGCTGGATAAGCTTGCCGCCATTGCGGTGGACAAGGGCGTGCAGCCGGTGATCGTGTGCACCAAGGGCGACTTGGCCGAGGCGGAATTCCTGCGTAAGGCCTACGAAAAATCGACCCTGCCGTTCATCCGCATCGATTACGAGACCGGCGGCGGGCTGGACGAGGTGAAGCAGTGGATCGGCGGCAGGCTGTGTGCGTTCTGCGGCAACTCCGGCGTGGGAAAATCCACCCTTTTGAACCACCTGCTGCCGGAAGCAGAGCGCGAGACCAGTGCCATCAGCCAGAAGCTGGGCCGCGGCCGCCACACCACCCGTGAGGTGACGATCTTTGAAGCCTTTGGCGGGCGCATTGCGGATACGCCGGGCTTTGCCAGTCTGGAAGCGAACCGCGCCGGGTTCATCCCCAAGGAAAATCTGGAGCATGCGTTCCCGGAGTTCGGGCCTTATCTGGGCCAGTGCCAGTTCACCGGCTGCTCCCACCGCAGCGAAAAAGGCTGTGCCGTGCGCGCCGCACTGGCCGAGGGCAGGCTCTCCCAGACCCGGTACGACAGCTACTGCGCCATGTACGAGGAAGTCAAGGACATGAAGGATTGGCAGCGCCCGAAAGTATAAAGGATAAGGAAGAGATTCATGTCACGCTGTGTGATCATTTCGGCCTGCCCGGTTTCTCCGGAGCTGGCAGAGGCCCTGCGGCCGGACGACTTTATCATTGCCTGTGATGCAGGCTACCGCAACTGCGCACCTCTGGGGCGCAGACCCAACATCATCGTGGGCGACTTTGACACCGCCCCCTGCCCGGAACAGCAGGACGACGATATCATCGTGCTGCCCCATGTGAAGGACGATACCGACACCGAGTATGCTGCAAAGCTGGTCTCGGAAAAGGGTTTTGACGAGGTGCTGCTGCTGGGCGGCCTTGGCGGCAGACGGGTGGAGCACACCCTTGCAAACCTGTGCACCGGCCTTGGGCTGGAACAGCGCGGTGTGCGCACCACCCTGCTGGATGAGCGCAGCCGCATCACCTACGTGATGCCCGGCGAGACCCGCCGTTACCCGAAGGAGAAGTACTTCTTCTTCTCGGCCTTCCCGATGGAGGGCAGGGCGCAGGGCGTGTACGAGCGCGGCTCCTACTATGAGCTGACCGATGCGGAGCTGACCGCCAGCTACCCGCTGGGCGTCAGCAACGAGTACGCTGCCGGGTCGGACTGCATCACCATCTCCACCCGCAGCGGTGCGCTGGTGGTGGTGGAGACCATCGCAGACTGAGCGCTGCTGCCCTTGCCGGAACGTTCCGGCCCCTGCCTGCATAGGATGGGCCAGAAAACGGAAAGGCGGGGAGCATATGCAGGTAGTTGTGATCCGAAGCCCCAAGGCGCTGCGCGGCATTCTGCGCAGACTGTTCGGCATTCAAAAACAGTAAAAAAGATCCCCTCGCTGCTGGTCGGCGGGGGGATCTTGCTTCATAATACTCCTTTTTATTGCGTCAGGGCGTTGTAACAGGCATCGAACGCCTGCATAAAATCGGTGATCTCCTGTTCCGTGGTCAGGTGGCTCAGGCTGATGCGCCACGAGGACAGCGCGTTGCGCCGGTCATGGCTCACGGCAAACACGGCGCGGGAGGGCAGGCCGTCCGAAGAGCAGGCCGATTTGACCGAGACGCATACGCCCCTGGCATCCAGCTCCCGCTGGAACACGGTGCCCTTCACGTTCTGTACGCTCAGGTTTAAAATCTGCGGCACGGCAGTGTCCGGGCTGTTGATGCGCACCTTGGGGTATTGGGCAAGCCCGGTGCGCAGGCGGGCGTTCAGGGCGCGGATGTGCTCCACCCGGGCGGGCAGCTCGCTCACTGCCTTTTCCAGTGCCAGCGCCAGCGAACAGGCCAGCGCCACGGTGGGGGTGCCGCTGCGGTAGATGGTGGTGCTCTCGCCGCCATGGATGAGCGGCTCCAGCGCAAGGCCGCGCCGCTTGACCAGCACACCAATGCCGTTCAGCCCGTAGAACTTGTGGGCGGTCAGGCTCATGGTGTCGATGCCCGCAAAGCTGACCGGCAGCTTGCCCACGGCCTGTGTGGCATCCACATGGAAGTGGCAGTGGGGGCAGGCCTTCAACATTTCCGCGATCTCGGCCACCGGCTGCACCACGCCCAGCTCACTGTCCACGGCAGTCACGGCCACCAGAATGGTGTCCGGGCGCAGCAGTTCTTTCAGGTGGGCAAGGTCCACCGTGCCGTCCTGCCGGATGTCCACAAGGTCGATCTCGTATCCCTGCTCCTGCAGGGCGGTCAGGCTGCCGCTCACCGAGGAATGCTCCAGCGGGGTGGAAATGATGTGTCTGCCATGGTGGCGCTCCAGCCGGGCGATGCTCTTGATGGCAAAGTTGTTGGCCTCGCTGGCACCGGATGTATAGATGATCTCGGCGGGCTGCACATTCAGACTGCGGGCAATGCTCTGGGTGGCGGCATCGATGGCAGCTTTTGCGGCAGTGCCTGCTGCGTGGCGGGAATTGGCATTGCCCGGGCAATTGCGCTCCACCTCGCAAAAGCGCTGTAAAACCGCTTCGTCTACCGGGGTATTGGCGAAATAATCCAGATAGATCATAAACTCTCCTGATAATTCTCTTATAATACAGATTACAATGGTAGGTTATATTATAGTGCGCTTTGGGCCGGATTGCAAGAGAAGCAGCGCAAACTTCCGGGCTGGAAATACAGGAGAATTAAGCAAAATAGTTGCACGGCGGCAAAAAGTCTGCTATAATCTCTGGAAGGACTGCCCGCTGCGGCCTTTTGCGGGGCTTTTGGCGGCGGTTTGGAAAGAGCCTGAATGAAAGGGGGAGCGCACCATGCTGCACAAGAATCATCGACTGCGCTGCATTGCACTTCTCATTTCCGGGCGGGATCATTGTTCCCAAATTTCAGGGGCATTGCCGTTTTGCTGACGGCGGTGCCTCTTTTTTTGGGGCTGCGAGTTCTGTAGGAGGCAGAAAAACTTCATGAGCGAAAAGATCGATTACTCCAAAGGCATTTACGACGCGCGCCAGCTGGGCGCAGGCCGCATGTTCATTCTGGGCGTGCAGCACATGTTTGCCATGTTCGGCGCAACGGTGCTGGTGCCGCTGCTCACCGGCCTGAGCGTTTCCACCACCCTGCTGTGTGCAGGTCTGGGCACCCTGCTGTTCCACCTCATTACCAAAAAGAAGGTGCCTGCATTCCTCGGCTCCTCCTTTGCGTATCTGGGCGGCTTCTCCATCGTGGCCCCCATGCTGGCAGATGCAGACGGCAACCTGACCGTTGCCAACACCAAGATGCTGCCCTACGCCTGCGCCGCCGTCGCATTTTCCGGTCTGGTGTATCTGGTGGCCAGCCTGCTGATCTCCACCTTCGGCATCCGCCGCATCATGCGGTTCTTCCCGCCGGTGGTCACTGGCCCCATTATCATTTCTATCGGCCTGATCCTGGCCCCCTCTGCTATCAAAAACTGCCAGTCCAACTGGATCCTGGCCTTTGTGGCACTGGGTGTCGTGATCGTGTGCAACATCTGGGGCAAGGGCATGGTCAAGATCCTGCCCATCCTCATCGGTGTGCTGGTGTCCTATGCAGTGGCACTGGTGACCGGTGCAGTGGACTTCCAGCGCATTTCTGAGGCTGCATGGGTGGGCATCCCTCTGCACAAGGAGGCCATGGGCCTGTTTGCCATCGACGGCAGCCCGGAGTTCATCAGCGCACTGTTCACCATCATCCCCATTGCACTGGCAACCATGATGGAGCATGTGGGCGATATCGCCGCCATCAGCGCAACCGTGGGCCACAACTATATCAACGACCCCGGCCTGAACCGTACCCTGCTGGGTGACGGTCTGGCAACCACCATGGCCGGCCTGCTGGGCGGCCCGGCCAACACCACCTACGGCGAGAACACCGGTGTGCTGGCTCTGAGCAAGATCTACGATCCGCTGGTCATCCGCATTGCGGCTGTCCTGGCCATCATCCTGAGCTTCAGCCCCAAGTTTGAGGCTGTCATCAACACCATCCCCACCGGCATTATCGGCGGTATCAGCTTCGTGCTCTACGGCATGATCTCCGCCATCGGTGTCCGCAACGTGGTTGAGAACCGGGTGGACTTCACCAACAGCCGCAACCTCATCATCGCCGCTGTCATTCTGGTGTCTGCTCTGGGCTTCAACTCGGTGGGTGGCCTGACCTTCGTGGTCGCCGGTGTGTCCATCAACCTGTCCGGTCTGGCTATCGCTGCTATCGTGGGCATCCTGCTCAACGCCATCCTCCCCGGCAACGATTACGAGTTCGACGCTGCCGATGGTGCCGACGCTCCTTCCAGCGGCAATCTGCAGGTCTGACCTCGACAGGGAAGCCCCTTCTTCGGCAGAAGGGACAGCTTTTTGAAATGTTCTTTGGGTAATGTGCGAGACTTCAAAATAAATGAGAATAATTCTTAAAATCAGTCTTGACTAACTAGGAACTATTCGCTATAATAGAGTCACAAACAAGGTCTGCTGTACCAGAGCAGACCCTTAAAAAAGAACAAACCAAATGGAGGATAAATCTTATGAAGAAGTACGTTTGCACCGTCTGTGGCTACATCGCTGAAGGCACCATCCCCGAGCAGTGCCCTGTCTGCAAGGCTCCCGCTTCCGCATTCGTCGAGAAGACCGGCAACACCTACGTCACCGAGCA
>ERZ827471.1579-NODE-1579-length-13167-cov-3.276769_pt1 | contig 13167 bp, 7 predicted proteins | sample MGYA00519772_ERZ827471 | MGnify/ENA primary metagenome ERZ827471 (study PRJEB31778, sample SAMEA3449315) | human gut metagenome | biome: human gut; feature: human-associated habitat; material: faeces | place: United Kingdom | collected 2010/2012 ... | reverse complement strand
TCCATGAAGCCGGGATTGCGGCTGCGCAGGGGGTCGGCGAAGGACATGCTGTCCCAGAAGTGTGCCAAGAGGTAGGAGGCGCGTTCGTGGGGAGTGCGCAGGGTTGCGGGGATGGCAGGCAGGGGCAGGTCTTGTGTCTGATTTTGTTGTGCGTTCATGCTGCCACTGATGGCGGTAAGCATGAGGCATATCAGAAAAATTGAAAGTCTGTCATTCATTTCTCTCTCTGTTAGTTTAAGAGCCTGTTTAAATTTTGTCCGGCATTTTCAAAAGAAACTGAGTGAAAACTTCTTTAAGCAAAATTTAAACAAGCCCTTGAATGTCCGCTGATTATTTTTCTACACAGCGGATGAAGCAAGCATCCTTACCAGTGTTTGCAGCACTCACCCCATACGGGAAAAAGTCAAAGGTAAAGTAGTTGAAATCCCACCCTATTACATATTCAAAATCGAGTCCCATACTATGACCTTTATTTCTCGAATATTTGTTAAGCCAATAAACTGCTCCCGGCCTCATATATATATCATAAAAGAGAGGCGTGTTATTTGCGGTAGCATCCGGTAAGAATGCATTTTGATAACTAGCATATCTTAGTATTCCAGGTCCTTTAGAGTTGCTATTCCCCCCCTTCGTGTCATCTTGTTTTCTATGACCATATCCGGAAGCTCCAATGGGGAAAAACAGGTTCTTTCCATTTTTTTTATTGTAGACAAAGCACCCCCGCATTCCACGCCGGGTATTTTCATAATCGTACCCATAGACCTCTGTTATATGATTCAAAGTTTCTTGAGATTCATCCCCATATAGCACTCCATATCCTTCCGCTATATCTTCTCCTTGGTATAGATTTAAAAAATCTTCAAAAGAAGCTATGCGGGCATTGTGAATTTCCAGATTGTCAAACGCGGGTTCTGGTGGAGTATCTCCCCAAGGATTAAAGTCAGGAGGTGTTATAGCGCTCCATGTGATTTCCTGTTTATTTTCCGTGTTATCGGTGGCAATCAGTAACTTATCTGCATTATTCTTAAATTTATCCGGTGTTATCTCGATCCAAGGAGTTTCTGAATTTTTATTGCACATTGCATCAATCGGTTGGGCTAAGTTCAGGAATTTGAACAACGAGCCTTCTTCCAAAGGAGAATCTGTTTCCTTCGAACTTGTCCGTAGATTATGGGCATGCCACTTGGTTCCTGTTCCATCGAATAAGTCATCCGGAGCATCTCCTTGTCTGACGAAAATCAGATGATAACAAGTATAATTGTGATATTCTACCCGGATAATGGCATAACGGTTTTCCTGCGGGCTGCAGGTTCCATTAAATTTGATACGAAAATCTATCGTAGAACCAGTCTCTCCTCCGATGGTATCGGTGGAAGCTCTTGTTTCGTCACTTAATTTGATAAAATTGTCTGTTCCACAATATACATACGCTTTCCAAGGACCTTCTGAAGTAAATGTCTCAAATCTCTCTGCATTTTCTTTAGGAAGACGTTTCAGCTGTACGTGAAAGTCTTTGTCGTTGTCATGGCTACGCCAAACTCCCTTAGGATTGACTATACGCCGCACTTGATAAATGATAGGATTTTGATTATTCTTATTGTCTTCATTTAATAGCGGATTCCCACTGAAATCCGTACCATCCGTTGATATTTTGCTACCATTCGTAAATGTTACCACTATTTTTACCTCTGATCTGCGTTGATAGGCCACGTATGGATTATTTCCGGTATAACCGGTTGTTTTAATTAATTGTTTGGCACGGGTGTACATGGGTAATTGGACATGAAACACACTGTCGCCCTCATTCCTTACAATACATTTCCCATCACTATTGCCTTGATTGTCAAATGTCTCATACTCTTTGCTCTCACCTGGTATAGGCAACGTCTCGCCATTAGGTATGTACTCACGCTCTCCTCTTTTGTTTTCTTTATAATAGGTCTCGTTAGAACTTGTTGTTACATTCAAATCTTTTGTTTGTCGAAGGGATAAAAAACCATTCCACTGATTTTGGTATGCTAAATCCATCTTGTTCCAATAGACGAAATCCGATGCAGGATTATTTGGACCCCATCTGTTATCTAAGATTCGTGCTTCTATCTGTTTTATTTTTTGTCCCCCCGTTCTGATTTTAAGTGGGAGCATCATTGAGTGATTATACAAATAGGATATATAATAGGGGTTGGGCACTTCGATACCGGGCTCAGGTTCTTCGTATTCGATGTGCCAGTCCACGTCGTTGGCGTATTTGTTGAATTTCAGTGTCAGTTTGTAGTGGTGGTTACGCTCGGCGTTGTAGTCTTTATAGACGTCCTTGCCCAGCATGAAGCGGTAAATGATATCACCATTGCCCACTCGGCCGTCAACATTGGAAACATAGTAGGCTTTTACTTCGATGTATGTGCCATAGGGCTTTTGGTCTTTATAGTATTTATCTCCAGGCTTGTTGTTCAGTCCCGGTGCATCCAGTTCTTTATCATCATTTGCGTCCTGTCGTTTGTCTTTTCCTTCTCCCTGCATGTTTTCATAGAAGAAGAGTGCCTCGTTGGTTTCTCCATGGGCCAGTTTGGCATACTCCGCTTTCTTGCTGTCATATTCCGCTTTCGCTACAGAGACTCCTTTTTGGGCATTGTCGATGTAGTAATAATACGATTGGCCTTTCGTGATACGTGCCGGCCAATGTTCATCGTAGTTTGTTCCTTCGGCATACGTAATGCTTTCGCCATCTGCCATAAGGCCTCCATAATCTTCAATGTCATCATTAGGATTCGTGTTGATGGTGCTTTTCTTGCCCAGATAGCATTCCGTAGGTATGTCCTTGATGGTAACCGACTTGAGGTATATAAACACATTCTCGTGAAGGTCGGAACCGTCGTATGCAATAGTCACTTTGGAAGCGGCACGGCGTATCCAGGCGTGCAATTTGACGGATGCCCGGTTTATAACTGCCACTTCATCGTTCTGCACGCTTCCGGTAACGGTGAAATAGCCGAACATCTGGTTGTTGTTGGCTACTTCATCCTTATCCCATTGGAGGGAAATGCTTTTCAGGCCGTCTGCGGTTTTTATGGCTTCGGAATAGTCACCATTCGTAAGCAAGTCCTCCATATTGGCCACCGCATAAATCCGATAGCGTCCGTAGGGGATTTTCAGTTTGAAGTCGGCATGGGGCGTCTGTGCTTCGGCGGGAGGAAGATTCGAGTCAGGATTATTATCCGGTCTGTCTTTATCTTCCGACAATTGATATTGCCCTTCGCCTGTTCCTTCGGTAAGCGGATATGACTTCAGCAACTCTCCCTTTTCATTATACAGCAACACGCACAAGTCCTCGATATTCTTTATCACATTCCCTGCCGTACGCGTATTTCCATTCAATGCAGGAGTAAGGGGCTTGAACTTCATGGTTGCGCTGACGAGGCTTTCGCCTTCGCCTGTCTCGCCGCCGTTGTAGAGCGGGTCGTCCTGGCAGGCGGCACTGCCGAGGAGCAATATGCACAAAAGTATGTAGGTCAAAAAGTTGCGTTTCATATCCGTTGCTGTTTTTTGTATGTATGTTTAAGAATGAAACCTTCCGGTATTTTTCCAAGCGGAGGAGGCTCCTTCGGTGTTTAGCGTTTCTTCGGGTCGTCTTTCTCGTCCAGCCCGAATACGGGGTCGAGCACTACTTCCCAATAAGGTTCTACGTCCACTTCCAACTCCAGTTCCGCCTCGGAAAGGTTCTTGAAATTCACCTTTACCTTGACATGCGTGTTGCGGAAGAGCGAGGCCAGATTCGGCAATGTGGCGGTGTAGCTTCTTGCCACTTTAGGGCTGTCCGGAGCAGTCGTCTCTTCATCAAAGCCCTCTTCCGTGTGGATGGTCACTTCGTACTCCTGCAATTTCAGGTTTGCGTCCTTGCCTTGTGCCAATGTGCCGTCGCTTTCGGGCAGGTAGACGGGGGTGGTGAATTTTGCTTCTTCTCCTGCTTTGAGGGAAGATACCTCTATGGCCTTGCTGAATGAATAGGCGAAATCTCCGTCCTCTTCTCCTTCTTCGGGCTGCGGCATTTCGTAGTCGGTCAGCCATTGATATTGGGTCGCTTCGCTTTCCACCTTTTCCGATTCCGCCACCATCCATGTTATCCAGTCTTGGGCGGTACCTTCTCCGGGCAATATCGCTTTGGAAGGATTATCCTTGTTTTCGGTATCTGCCACCCAGTATTTTCCGCTCGTGTCTTTGTTGGCGTGCGGCATCAGATACATCCGGTCTTTGACGGCTTTTTTCAGGCTGAATCCGGTCACGTTGATGGCCCGTTTCGCGGTTTTGCCGAATGCGAAGGAGAACTTGGTGGCGGCGCGTACCACGTACAACACTTCGGGCATGCCTTGGTAAAAGCCGTTTGAGAAGTCTTCTTCGTGCGCCTCGTCCTTGGGGGGAATCGTTATCTCGTAGACTGACGTCATCGGTATGCCGTTTCCCGCTTCGAGGGCTGCGGCATATCGGTAGCCGCCGTCTTTGTCTCCCAGTCCGAAGACATAGCTGTCTACAGGTGCTTTCCCGTTTGCGTCGGGCAAGAATGCACCGGTGCTTGTGAAGTTTAGCAAATTGCCGTTCGTGTCCTCCAGTCCGTTGCAGTTGGCCAGCAGGTAGATGCGTTTCTGACAGTCGGCTTTCACCCGGAAAGTGTACTCGTCCGAGAGTTGTATGTTCGTCTCGGTGATGAGCCGGTTTTCTTCCACCTCCCATGCACTTGCGCCGGCCGTATCGTCGCTCGCTTTCGAAGCGATGACGATTCGCAATTGATTGATGTTTTCGTCATCGGGGGTGCCGTCGGCACGTGTGGAGGCTCCCACTACGGCTGTGTGGAAAGCCAGATACACGGTGTTGTCCTCCTCGGCGGGTGGCTGCTGGACAATGGATTCGTCGTTGCACGAAGTTGCTCCCAGTAAGCCGCAGAGGAGGCAGATTCCGATGATATGTCGATGCTTCAATTCCATTTGAAAAGCTGTTCTTGGTTTGTTGAAAGTCGTTTGCCGGTAGTCCGGTTTTTATGTGTCGCGCATGCCGTAGTTGTTACAGTTCCACGTCATTGATGCGTACCACCCAATCGTTTACCACAATGCATGTATTCAACCAGCTGTCGTTGCCGTCGTTGTTCTTCAGGAAGAAGAAGAGGGTCCAGCGGCTTTCGCGGTCCAGATACTCCTGGTCGCCCATGTCGTAACGGTCGCTCTGCATCAGCAGCAGGTATTTATTGAGGGGGATGTCTATCACGGTCGCTTTGTCGGCATGCCGTTTCACCACCAGCCTGGGAGAATTCCTGGCCATCAGGCGTGGCACGCTCAGTTCGGCGTATGCCACTTCGACGGGTTCGGGTGCCACGCCGGGTACTATGACGGATGCTCCTGTCCGTGCCTGTCCTTTCACCCACGGGGTGTAGGTGACGTCGGTCACCGGCAGCAGGTCGTTGTCGTAGTCGAAGAGGGTGTTGTCGTCCGTAATCTCGAAGTCAAAATCCTCGGCATTGACAATGCCTCCCGCCACTTGCTGCAGCACGATGCGTATGCCGTTGGTGTTCTTCATCATCTTTACCGTGCCTTCGTTGTAAGACTCGGCCGTTTCCATGGTGAGTTCTCCCCAAAACATGTCGTGCAGCAATTTCCGTTCGGGCAGGCTGAGGCAGTCGGCGTTCAGCCGGGTCTTGAGCTCGGTGCGTTTGGTACTTGTGTTTACGGTGAAAGAACTCTTTTCGCATGCGATTCCTCCGTATGCCACAAAATGGTATTTGCCGTCAGGCAGGTCAAGCTTCATCCGGTAGTTCTCGTCTTGCAGCTCTGTTCCGGTCACAATCTTGGTATCCACGTAGTCGTCATTCTCATCGTAGATATAGAGGGTGAGGCAGTCCACTTGGTTGGGGAACGCGTTGGCGTACTCCATGTTGTAGTCGTAGACGAAGCGCAGCGATACGCCGTGCAGACACGGGTCGAGGTCTTCAAAGATGCGCTCGCACGAGGATAAGGCAACGGCTGCCAGCAGGGCGACGAGCACCCTGCCTGCGAACCTTGAAAATCTATTTCGCTTATTGCTTTGCATACTTGTTGTGTTTTTAGAATTCAATGTCGTTTATGCGAACCACCCAGGGAAGCACCTCGACAGAGAGCTTCAGGTAGATGTCGCCCTTTTCGTCCGGAGTTCCGGGGTCGACGGGGTCGGGGTCGTTTTCGCTAAGGCGCGGATGGCCAAGGCGGTTGATGTCGACCACAGACAGTTTATACACGTTGTTGCGCACCACGGCAAACTCCATCGGGCCCATTACGCCGTTGTTGCCGTTGTCGTTGTGACGGTTCCAGTAGAAGTAGTAGCAGTAGTAGCCTGCACCGTCATTCTCGTCCCTGCTCGACTGGTAGAGGGTGAACTGATGTTCATTGTTGGTGGCTACTTCCTTGAAAGCCGACAAGGCGGCTGCATCTTTGTGGTCCTTTTCATTATACCATATATTCCACATGTAGTCGGGGCTGCCGGCATCATCGCTATAGACGGTTTCTGACGGAGTGTTTTTCGGTGTTCCGAATACCGCTTTCTTGAATTCCTCGTTTGCCGTTGCGTCAAGTGCGGCTTTGCGTACTTCTTTCCAACTTACATAAAGTTGGTTGGAATAAGCGTAAAGGATGGCATCGGCGTCAGAATCGCCAGTTGCTCCGTTGATAGCGTCTTGCAATGATTGGGGAGCATCTGTTGTTGCCTGGATTTTCCCTTTAAACACGATGCCGGTACTGATGCCGTTCTCCTGGTTGTTTATGCCGGGGATGGTGTTTTCGGTGACGTAACGCCAGATGCGGTAACCGTTTCGCGTGTGGTCGCTGTTCCATTCGTCATCGTTATCTTCTTCATTTTGGTTGTCGATAACGTCTTTGATCAGACTGGTGTACCACTGGTCGCGGGCTGTCTCGTCAATACTCCAAGTGTTGTTTTCCTGGTGTCCGAGGCAGAAATTGAAGTAGTCGGCAAAAGGATAGCTTGCGTCGATGGCTCCGTTCTTTTGTCCGGCATCGGTATCTACTACGAAGTTCCAGTTTTGTCCGCTGTCGTATTCGGTTCCGCAGATTTCCACGTTGTCGGCCAGACCGTTATCGGATACACGGCGCAGGTAGTAGAAATGCTTGCTCATGTTAATCAACGCCATCTTGTTCAGTTTGACTTTTAGCGTAGGCTTGTCGTCTTTTTCTGCTATGACGTATGTTTGGTCCTTGCTGGGACTGCCGTCTTTGAAGTCGAAGCGTGCCACGACACGTTCCACATGGATATTTCCGATGTTTCCGATTTCGGTGCCGTTGCTCAAGGTGTTTTTGCCCGAGAAATCGAAGGCGTTCTTTTCATTCGTAAAGTTGTCCCAATCGGTAAAATTCTTCGGAATATACTTTTTTATGTCTTTGCTGCTTGCCGTGGCCATCAGGAAGCCTGCCTTGTGGTCGTTTCCTCCCCAAACAGCTGCTCCTTTGACAGATCCGTCAGGCTCTTCTTCAAGAGTGGCAATCTCGTCAATCCATTCGCTGTCGGCACCGGACTTTTCGAAGATTTTTTTCAACTCCATTGTCGGATTGCAGAATACATAAAGATTGACTTGGTCTTTTCCGGTCCCAAGTGTCCCGCTTCCATAGTAAGCGGCCAATGCGGATTTATTGATTTTCTGGGTGGTGTTGACGATTCCTTCACGCACTACCGGCAATGAGTTGTGTTCGCCGGCGGCGATGAAGTTGTTGTTTGCATCCGCCAATACAATCAGGACACCATTCACCTTGTTCTCATAATCCTTTCCTACTTCCGTGCCGTCTGTACTGGTTCCATAATCGTCGTCGGAATCGGAGTCGGTCGAGCTTCTTGTATTTTTCCCTCCCACGGGCAGTTGTATGTTCACATTCATGTATACGGCATCTTCGGGATGTCCCGGGTATACTTCCGGTTCATTGCTGCCGTTCAGTTCGTTGCCGCTGCATCCTGCAATGGTGCACATTGCCAGCATACCAATGAAAAAAATACTCCAGTTCTTTCTTTTCATAGCGTATAATTTATTAAGAGTTTATTTATATTCGGGTGTTATGTTTTTGTTGCTTTCTTTCCTTTATTCCGCGTCTTCCGCCAGTTCTTGTCTTATGCGGTCTATCTGTTGCAACGCGTCTTCCGCTTGTGCCACTCCCTGCTGTAGCGCTTGCTTCAGCAACGGTTGGGCTGCGTCATAGTCCTTCAGCAAGGCGGCGTGTATGCCGCGTGCGTAGACGGCTTCGGGAGCATCGCCCGCCTTGCCCAGATAAGTCTCGGCTCCTTTCAGGTCGCCGAGGCGCAGGGCGGTGTTGGCGGCGTTGAGGTTTGCCACGGGGTCGTCGGGGAACATGCGCACGGCGGTTGCGAAGGTGGCGTTATACTCGTCGCTGCCCGGTTCCATCTCCTGCGCAACGAGGTACATTTCGTTCAGGCTCAGCTTCTGGGGCTGGTTCTTGAGCAGGTGCCTGATTTCTGCAAGGTCTGTATAGGCACGTACCTCGTACTGTACGGCATAGTCGGAATGACGCAGTCCGGGATAGACTTCGCTCAGCAGGTAAGCATAGTCGGCGGGATAGGCCGCCTTGATTTTCCGGTCCTTCGCGTCAGGGTCCAGGTCGCCGCGTATCAGTGCCAGAATGCCTTCTCTGTTCTTCAGCTGCGAGGAGGTCACGAAGCGCTCCAGTCCTTCCCAGTCTTCGGGCTCGAAGCTGGTGGTGAAGAGTGATTGGGGGAAGGCGTACTGCTTGCGTACATATTCTTTCAGGGTTTCGGTACGTCCCTTGGCCAGGCGTATGTTGTTGCTGTACGACCCTTCGGGCGAGGCGTACCCCTTGATGCTGATGCTGATGATCTTGCTGTCCGCATCATTCTTCACGGCGTCGATGGTAGAGAGAATCTTCTTCAGCTCCTCCGGGTTGCGTCGGTAGTCGGGATGTATCTCGGTACGGTTCACGGGGAAGTCGATGTAGGCTGAGCCTTCAATCCGGTTGATTTTCTGCTCGGCCTTGGGGCGTATGTAGGCGTACGCGGGTACGAAAGGTGTCGGCACGCGCTTTTCCAGCCGTAGCTTGCTCAGGGGCGTAGCGGTGCTGGTCAAGGGGGCGTCGCAACATCCGCAAGTGGTTTCTGTGGCACTGAGCCGGGCTCTTCCCATCCACTTTTCGTAGGGCACCGTCACGCGGTATTCTATCAAATCGCGTTCGCCGTTGCGATAGAGCCGTTCGGTGTCGGAGGCGTTTCGCAGGTGGTGGTAATAACGGTTGCGCCCCGCGATGCGTACGGCGGGCAGGCTGAGGCTGTCGTCTTCAAGGGTGAGCGAAGGGGTGAACAGTACTTCACGGTTGCTTCCTTGCTTGAGTGCGGAGATGTCGAGGTCCATCGCCACGAATAGTTTGTCTTCTTGCTTTGAGACGGCCAGGTTTTGTACCGCTATCTGTCCGTCCGTCAGTGTCTGGCCGTCAGCTCCCAGTGCGTAACATAGGCATAACAAGCCAGAAATCATTTTCTTAGCTAATTTGTTCATAGTGTCCATAACCACCGGATGAATTTAGAATGTGTATACAAGGTTTACCGCGGCCTTGGTAGGACCGACATAGTGGTGCGGTTTGTCTTTCTCGAGTTTTGTTCCGCAGTTGGCGCAAGGGTAGGCGTCGAATCGCGTGTAGACATATCCGAAGCCTATTTCGGCTTCCAGGTTCCAATGCTTGTCCAGAATCCAGGAATACCCGTATACCGCGCCCACGCCCAGGAACCATCCTTGGTAACGCCGGTCGGAGAGTTTGGAGAAGTCGCTTCCCAGAAAAGAGAAGTCGTTTTTCAGCCCGCCGACGTTGTATTGGCCTCCGAGCAGGTGTGCTCCCACGAAGTGTCTTGCCCATCGGTCGCAAAACCAATAGCGAGCTTCGGGTTGCAGAAGCCAATGCTTCCACTTCCGGTCGTGCGAGAGTGTCCATCCGTTGTAGTTGACGGATACGTCGAGCGTCCATCTGTCTGCCAACCCGGTTTCCACGCCTGCGTTCAGTGTAGCAAAGGCGTCGTATAGCAAATTACTTTTCAGAGCCACTTCCTGACATTTGGCTCCCATGCTGAAAAGACCTAAAAACAAAACCGCATAAAGTTTTAAAGTCATTTTTCCCATTATTTAAGATTTGTTAGTGTCATTAATATTTTATTCTCTATTTGTAGAGAAAGATTTATCAAATTACCAATAAATTCCTAAAAGGAATCAAACAAAATTCCGTATGCCCAGCCTATATACCGCTGGTAGTTACAATGAAGAGTATTCAGCAAAAATATAGATACTGCCGGAATTACTATTCACTGTTTTTTTGTTGTATAATTACAATGCGTAATAGTATTTCAAGTTTCTATATTATTTACAGTCTGCGCTGTCAGACTGTAGTTTCAGGATTCATCTCTTCCCAAGAGATGGATAGTGTGATAATTGATGATAACATGTAGCGATGGCACAAATACAAAGCCACATTCCGATATACATTTCAATATACAATTCCACAATTTCATGGATTTCAAATAAAAAACTTGGAAAATGTTTGGAATTTACCACTGCTTATCATACTTTTGCAGCCCAAATCCATCTCTTGGGAAGAGATGTACTTGCCTCTGTAAGTTTAAAGTAGGTTTAAAATGAGCTTGTTGGCTTTGTCTATGATTTCCGTATTGAGTGAGGCCAAATAAATCAGCGTTGTATTTTCGGAGTCGTGTCCCATTCCTTCGCTGATGACAGAAAGCGGAATGTTTCTGCTTTTGGCCACAGTGGCCCAAGAATGGCGGGCGACGTACATGGTGAGCGGTATGGTAAGTTGCAATGAGTTGCTGATAAATTTTAACTTTTTGTTGACAAGATGCAGCGCATTATTGTACTGTTTCCTTTCTTCTTCTCCTGCTTTTAGAATAATAGGGAGCAGATAGGGCGATTCTTGGGACATGGGATATTTTTCAAGTATATCTTGCATGTGCCGTTCCCATCGTATGCAAAGTTGTTGTCCGGTTTTCTTACGTCGATAGATGAGGACTCCGTTTTTCAGGTCGTTCTTTTTCAGATAAGCCATATCGACAAATGACATAACTTGCATAGGGTATTGTATGCTGAATGTTGGTGGATTGAAATAAAAGCTGTACCTTTGCATTAGAAAACAGATAAACAGCATATTATGAGCAAAGTTATAGCATTATACAGAAGTTCTACAGACAGGCAGGAAGTAGAATCACAGAAAAAAGAAGTGGTTGATATGGCAATATCTGACGGAAATAAAGAAGCAGATATTATTGCCATTGGTTGTGCTGGTGCATCCGCTATTAAGTTGGATAAACAGTATATAGACCGAATCAACGAAGTTTATAAAACCATTGAAGAGCAGGATATAAAATGTGTGTATGCTTGGGCGATAGACAGAATCGGACGTAATGAAGTGGTTTTAATGCAGTTCAAAAATTTTATGATACAGCACAAAGTGCAGCTTAAAATAAGAACGATGTCAACCCCTTTGTTCAATTCTGATGGTAGTGTTGATAGTGGTTTTGAACTAGTATATTCTTTCTTTGCAACACAAGCAAAGCAAGAGATGGAACAGAAACAGGCACGTTTTGAACGTGCTAGAAGGCGCAATATGGAAGCAGGAAAATATAACGGTGGATATATTGCCCTAGGCTATAAAGTAAATGATAACGGTTATTTTGAGATTGACGAAGAAGAAGCGGATTTAATCAGACTTATTTTTCGTGAATTTAATAGCGGTAACTATTCAACTGTAACATTGGCGAAAGAACTAAATCAGCGTGGATATACTTCAAAGGGTAATATACCGTTTTGCAGTGCTATCATTAGCCGTATATTAAACCATAGACAGTATAGCGGTGAAGTAACAGATAAGAAAGGCAGAAAAAAGGTTTTCCCTGCAATTATAAGCAAGGAAGAACAGGATAAAGCAAAACAAATACTGAATGGCAATAACACCAAACAGACAAAGGCAACCAAACATTATTACTTTGCCAATAAGTTAATTGTTTGTCCCGAATGCGGACACCATTTCCAGGTGTTGAATAATTGCTATCAGTGTTCAGGTGCAATTATGGCAAAAAGGGAAGGCACACAACATCTTTCAAATTGCAAAAATAACATAGCAATTACATTTACTAATTTAGATGGTATGTTGTGGGATATAACCAAAAGAGAGGTTATTATTTTCATTGAAACAGACCATTCAGCAGCAGCCGAAGAAACAAAAGCAAAGATTGCTATATTAATTCAGAAGATACAAACACTTTCTGATAAGTTAAGCAAGTACGAAGATAAAATAAATGATATAATTGAAAATGGTGATGTGCTTTTATTGTCAGAAGCACAAATTGCCAAACGTATTGCAAATGTTAGAAAGGCACAAGAAGCAGAACAGAATGAATTAAATACATTGGTGGAAGAAAAAGAAAGATTAGAATACACCCTAAACTATTCCGAAACTTTCAAACGGTGGTTAAATGGTTATGGTTCTTTAAACGAAATAGATTTGAACGGTGACGAAAAAGTTATGTATGATTTGGTACATCAATATATAACAAAAGTTACCGTTGAAAGAAGCGAGTACAACGGCAATAAAAACTATCAGTTAATCACCATTGAAGCGAAAAGTGGCATATACAAAATATATTATCACGGACACAAGAAAGTAGGAAACAGAGCAATAATCCAATATCCCGAATATGCCGAAGGTGATTTTGTAGATTACGACTTTGATAAGGTAGAAAGAACAAACAGCGGTATAACAACAGCAGAAACGGAACTATTCAAAGAATTTATTGCAATGCTATCAGAAAAAGAAACTGACTTTGAAAGTAATGAAGAAATGTGGGAATTTTTGATAACTAATGACACATACAAAAAATGTATGGAAAAGAACGCACAGCGTACAACAAGCTACATTAACGAAATTACATCAAGGTAATACAAACTATCAACCACACAAAGAAAAGGCATTAGAAACAAAATCTAGTGCCTTTTTTAATATGTGTTTTGTACAGAGTAAAACTAAAGGGTAATGGAAACGAATCCACTACCCTTTTTTTGTTGGTGCTGATGCCTGTTTATTCGGCTTTTTCAAGTGCTTCAAGTTCAGCCTTGAGTACTTCAAT
>ERZ827471.1569-NODE-1569-length-13231-cov-5.612705_pt1 | contig 13231 bp, 19 predicted proteins | sample MGYA00519772_ERZ827471 | MGnify/ENA primary metagenome ERZ827471 (study PRJEB31778, sample SAMEA3449315) | human gut metagenome | biome: human gut; feature: human-associated habitat; material: faeces | place: United Kingdom | collected 2010/2012 ... | reverse complement strand
CCAGGCTGATGGTCAGGCTGCCTTGCGGGTCCCCGTCGATCAGCAGCACTTTCTTTCCGGCCTGCGCCAGCCCAATCCCCAGGTTCGCGCAGGTGGTTGTCTTGCCAACGCCGCCTTTCTGGTTGGCGATGGCGATGATTTGCGTGTTCAATGACTTCACCTCATTTCTGAATTGTTCTATGGCTTCTGGAAATAGAAAAAGCCGCCACTTCAAAAATTGAAAGTGACGGCCTTTTCTTATCCCGGAATGAAATTCCCCGGAAACGCAAAAAGCGCCCAGTAGAAAATACTGAGCGCTTGGCGATTAGATTTATTCTCTTTTGTTCAAATTAGGTCAAATTCAGACAAACCGTTTTCACGAAAAAGGTCTCTTGGAGATGTATAAATAAACATCCCCTTGGCATCCCAAAATCGCGTCTCGGTTGTCCTATTTTTTAACCCATAAGCCCTCTTTTTGGGGTGGTTGTCCACCATTTAACCCATAGAAAACGGGTTAAAAGAGGCTTCGTTCTGTCAAATTGCGTCAAACCATTTGAAAAGGAAAAACCCCGGAAACCGCGTAGTTCCGGGGTTTTTGACCACTTTTGATAAAGTTTAGCGCTTGCTGAACTGCGGAGCGCGACGGGCAGCCTTGAGGCCGTACTTCTTTCTCTCCTTCATTCTGGGGTCGCGGGTGAGGAAGCCGGCGGCCTTCAGGACGGGGCGGAGCTCGGCGTTCATCTCCAGCAGGGCGCGGCTGATGCCGTGGCGGATGGCGCCGGCCTGGCCGGTGACGCCGCCGCCGGAGACGGTGGCCACGATGTCCACCTTGCCCAGGGTGTCGGTGGTGTCCAGGGGCTGGCGGACGATGAGCTTCAGGGTCTCCAGGCCGAAGTAATCGTCGATGTCACGGCCGTTGATGGTGATGGCGCCGGTGCCGTTGGGGAACAGGCGCACCCGGGCCACGGAGGACTTCCGGCGGCCGGTGCCGTAGTGGTAAGGCTTCTTGCTCTTATACATAGTCTCGCTCCTCCTTATTCTGCGGCCCACAGTTCGGGCTTCTGTGCGGCGTGGATATGCTCGGGGCCGCGGAAAACTTTCAGGCGGGTCAGGGAATCCTTGGTGATGATGTTCCGGGGCATCATGCCGCGGACGGCCAGCTTCATGGCCAGCTCAGGCTTCTCCTGCATGAGCTTACGGTACTTGGTTTCCTTCAGACCGCCCACATAGCCGGAGTGGGTGCGGTAAAACTTCTGATCCAGCTTCTTGCCGGTGAGGACTGCCTTCTCTGCGTTGATGACGATGACGAAGTCCCCGCAGTCGGCGTGGGGGGTGTATTCGGGCTTGTGCTTGCCCCGCAGCAGGGTGGCTGCCACGGTAGCGGTTTTCCCGAGGGGCTTGCCAGCGGCGTCAAGGATGTACCACTTGCGCACGATGTTGCCCTTGTTTGCCATAAAAGTGGACATAGGGTCGAACCTCCAATTTCAGTATTGCTTCCGATTTCCTAATATGGTAAGGAGGGCCGGTGGCTTCTCCCGCTTTACAAAGGGAACCCTTCTCCCTTATAATGCTGGAGAAACCACAGGCCGGGATTTTGAGCAGGCTACATTATAATACGGCAAACCAGCCCTGTCAACGGTTTTTCGGGATTTTTTAATTTATCCCAGGAAGAACTCTTGTTTTCTCTTCAAATCTCTTTCGATCTCTTGAAATCTCATACCTCAATTTCATTTTTTGTGCACAAGGAGTGTACCAGCCATGCAGAAGATCCTCAGTCTCCTCCGCCGGTGCGTGGAGGATTACCAGATGATTGCCCCCGGAGAGCGGGTGGGGGTGGGGGTGTCCGGGGGGAAGGACTCCCTCCTCCTCCTGGCCGGGCTGGCCCGGCTGGCCCGGTTCTACCCCGGGGGGTTCTCGGTGGAGGCCTTCACCGTGGACATGGGCATCCCGGGGATGGACCTGTCCCCCGTGGCGGACTGGTGCCAGCGGGAGGGCATCCCCTTCCACCGGATCCCCACCCAGATGTACCACGTGATCTTTGAAACCCGGCAGGAGAAGAACCCCTGCGCCCTGTGCGCCAAGATGCGCCGGGGCTCCCTCCACACCGCCCTGCGGGAGGCGGGCATCCACAAGGTGGCCCTGGGGCACCACTACGACGACGCGGTGGAGACCTTCTTCCTGTCCCTGTTCTACGAGGGGCGGCTGTCCTGCTTCCACCCGGTGACCTACCTGGACCGGATGGACATCACCCAGATCCGCCCCCTGCTCTACGTCAGCGAGGCCATGGTCCGGGAGGCCGCCCAGCGCCTCCAGCTGCCGGTGGTCCACAACCCCTGCCCCGCCGACGGGGCCACCAAACGCCAGGAGGTGAAGGACCTCATCGCCGGCCTGGAGGGGCAGTATCCCAAGCTGAAGGAGTACACCTTCGCCGCCATGCAGCGCCTGCCCCTGCCGGGGTGGGAGGTGGAGGACCTGCGGCGGCGGCCTAGGACGGAGTGAGGCAGCAAATATGCTAAAATTTCCTTCTATGCGTTTCTTTTTGAGATCACTTTTGCTATACTGTGAATAGCACCGTGCAAAGGAGGTATCTTTGTGCCCACCTTGGAAAAGGATACGATTGCGATCTTTGAAGAACTGATTCGCACCCACCATCGAGACTTTCTCCGTTTTGCCACCGCACTTTTCCGCCGGAGCAACGGAAACTCCGACATAGACCGCGCAGAAGAGGCCGTACAAGAGGCTCTTACCATCGCTTGGGAAAAACGGAATATCTTTCTATCCAGTCCAAATCCCACAGGATGGATGTATCTCACTATTAAAAATGTTTCTAACAATATGCTTCGCCAAGACCATCAATGGGCTATGCGTATCCTCCAAGCCCAACAAACAACAGATTCCTCTGTGGTTCCCCCACCAGGTGGGGAATTGGAGTTAGAGGGAATGGTCCCACCAGAAGATTTAGATCTTTTAAAACAGCTTTATCTCCATGGGGAAACTTACGAGGAAGTCGCACAGGAATTGGGCCTCAAAAAATCCACTCTGGCTATGCGTGTTCACCGCATCAAAAAAGCCTTTCAAAAAAATTATCAGGACACAGAAAAAACTTCTGATTTGGCATGTGAACAAACCACCCCTGAAAAACATGTTATAAACAGAGGAGGTTTAAAACAATGAACTACCCTACGGAGAATTTAAAAAAGTATCCCGACTTGGAGAAGCTCTCCACCCAAGCACTGGAGGATCTGCTTCGCCAGGACCTTACTGCCTCCGAGGATGACTCTGACAGCGCCGAATTCATTCTAGCTGTTATGGAGGTGATTCACGCTAGAGAGGCCCAGCAACCTTCCCCCATTGATGAGGATACCGCTTGGAACACATTTTTAGAGCGAAACCTTCCCTCTGTTGCCTCTTCCGCCCCGGAATCCAAGACAATTCCTTTTCCTACCCCCCCCTCAAAAAACACCGTATCCTTTCCTTCGGAAACCTCTCCCAGGAAACGGCTTCGTCGGAAACTGCGGGTTGGCATCTCTGTTGCCATTCTTCTCTGCCTGTTAGTCAGCATCATGGTTTTCACGGCAACGGGAAACGACGCCATCCGAGACATGGTTCAGTGGAGTGAACATTTGTTCTCTTTTCGCGACGAAGCGCCTTCCCTTTCCCCCTTAGATGACGTTACTTCCGCCCAAATAGAAGACGCAGTTTCTTCCCTCACGAACCTTCCCGTTTTGCCAACCTATTATCCCAAAGAATGTACATTAACACAAACCGAAACATCTTCATCGTTTAACACAGAACATCTTACGTTCATATTTTCTGTTCCTGATGGAGAATTTTCGATTTCCATCACCGTCTCGGAAACTCCTCCTCAAGAAGACGTTTCCTTATATGAGAAAAATCCTGGCACTCCTGAGAGTTATTATGTCCAGGGAATCCCACATTACATTATGAACAACGTAGATCATGTAATCGTCGCATGGCAAAATGGAACTGTGGAAGGCTGTATTCAAGGGCATCTATCCGTTGAAGTGGTAAAAGAGATGATCGATTCGATATATAGCTAAGGAGGTATTTTTATGTCAACCATCACTTCTCGTACCCTTTCTTTCTGTTTGATCCTATCTTTACTTACCTGCCTTATTGTGCCTGCAAGTGCAGCATCCTCTGATCCTATTGAAATAACACCTCAAGATAGTGCCTATTTCTCACAACGAAGGCTCTCCATATCCCCCGGCGGTAATGGTCAATTACAAATCTCTCTTTTTGTTGCGGCTAAGGCTATCATGTCAGAGGTTGGCGCTACTCAAATCGTTGTCTATGAAAAGCAAGCCAATGGTAGTTACAGTGCTGTCCGTACCTACACCCGTTACAACCACTCCGGGATGATTCAAAAGAATCGTGCGACCGCCCAAATTAACATTGTTTATCCGGGAACGCCAGGAAAGTATTACTATGTCACAGCCGCCTGTTATGCGAAAAATGCCTCTGGCTCCCAAACGACTTGGATGGGTTCTTCCGCCATAAAAGCTTAACCTTGCGCTTCACTTTTTCGGGTGCGATTCCTCGCACCCGAAAATTTTTTGTGATTCTCTGTGAACAATCCACCTGTTCGAAACATGTATAGAATAGAAGGAGACAGAAACCCGGTGAGCCTGCTATGACACAGAGGAAAGAAAGGAGGATGTGTCCAATGTGGACAAATAATCGATAACATCTGCCCCCAACTCTTGTGAGGCAGATACCATTTTGGGGTACAGAAGACTTCCTTCCGACAGAAAAAGATTGAGAGGAGTGTTTTTTATGAAAAAACGAATTATGAGTGTCGCTTTGATCGTTTGTGTAGCGCTCACCTTAGCTGTGCCAGTCTGTGCGGCCGACGCAGGACCATCCGTTGTACCGTCCTCTGTGGGAGGTACTGTGGGGGACATGGGAGGCTACGGCCCAGACAACCCAATCCATCCCTATTCGGACACGGATCCTGGCATTCAGCCCTACTGGAGTTCTTTTTATCCGAGCACTCACCAATTTATTACGAACAACGCAATTAACCTGATTCGCAATGCAGTTTCATCGTATCCGTTGAATTCCTATACGTCTGCGCTGAAAACCCGCTCTGATTGGCCCGATAGCGAGTTGAACGGTCAGGGAGAAAGCGACAATGGCCTATTCATTGGACATTTTTATGATCCGAGCACAGGAAAAACCCACGATGGATCCTACAGCCCTACCGCAAAAACTCGATTGGTAAACCGCTATCAGCTGGCTGTTTCCCAGTACAAAGCAGGAAACAGGGACACTGCGATGACACACTTGGCGTTTGCTCTCCACTATGCAGCAGATTTAAGCACGCCCCATCATGCAGCAAATAAGACAGCTATGAACAGCAACCACACTCATTATGAAAACTGGGTGAAGAGCAATCAGGCAAATTATGTTGAGACTTCTTTGAGTTCCAGTACGCTTACCTGGGCAAGGTCGACCAGCATTGGTAATATGGGGCACAATTTCGCGGTCAATGCAAAGGCTCAGATCAATAATGCCCTCAATACTGCGACCTATGGCACCGCCACACAGAACACGCTTCCGAAAGCACAACGCAATTGCGCAGCTGTCATCTATAAATTCCTGGTTGATGTCGGCGCTGTGAAGTGATAATCTTGATTGATTAAGAACTAATAAGAGGGGAGATTCTTATGACTCCTATACATTGGATTGCCATCCTCGTGTTGTATCTGCTCCCGATCTTGCTGCTTTTCGTGTCCTGGCGCAGGTCCTATCCCCAGGCGAAACGAACTATCCTTTGGGGACAACTCATCGTTTCCGTGGTATTCCTGTTCGTCTACCCCCTATGCTTCGGCATTTCCAACGCGCTTTCCGGAATGGACGCGCTGTATTTCCTAGAATTTTGGACAGGGGAGGGTGGCATAAACTGGCCGATCCTCTTTGGCGCCATTGTAGTGGCTGGCATTACTCTTGCTCTGCGCAAAAAATTCAAACCGACTTAATGCGCACATCTTTTAAGTAATAACCAGATAGGTAATAACAACCACTCATCTATTAGATAGAACATGTGCAGAGTAAAGCAAGGCAAAATCATCCTCACCGTCGTCCTGGTTCTGGCCATTGCCGCGGTGGTGGCCGCCGTGGCCGCCTTCCGCCCCCAGCCGGTGCTGGACCCGGCGGGCACCTACGAGGTGCAGCGGGTGAACTACTGGCTGGAGGGGCCCAACCTGGAATGGGAGGGTTACCAGCACACCATGCCCACCCCGGAGCAGGCCCAGGAGATTCTGGCCCTGTTGGAGGGGTATGAGAAAAAGCTCTCCACCGACCGGCTACCGCAGCGGCTGTTCCTGAACATCCTGCCGGCCCAGTTCCAGTCCATGGAGGTCCAGCTGCCGGAGTGGCTCGAGGCGGCCATCTTTATTTGGAATCCAGAGGATGAGGACGATTATTTTAACCTCATCCTGGGGGACGGCCACGTCCAGATCCGGGACGGGTACACCTACCTCCCTCCTTACTATGAGATTTCCAACGGCCAGCAGCTCTACCAGGAACTGGACGCCATCCTGCACCTGGACCAGCGCATGGCCGAACTGCGAAACTGACCCCATCCCCCCTACCGCCCCCCCCCCCCCCCCCCCCCCCCCCCCCCCCCCCGGCCGCGGGGGGCCCTGCCTTTTCTCCCGCCCGGAGCCCGGATAGAAGAAACGCAGAAAAAATCTCCTCACCCCCGGGCACAACCAGAGGGCTCAAGACATGTTAACGGTAGAGGGGCCTTCTCCCGGGGCGCCCCGCAGAGGATGTTCCAACCAACCGCCGCTATGAAGGGAGGGTCGCCAATGTCTACCCCCAGAGAACCTGTTGGCCCCCAGGAATACACCCAACTGTTTCACACTTACTACCCCCAGACCGTCCGTTACATCCTGGCCCTGCTGACGCGCCGGGGCCATCCCCCCGACCAGGGCTTGGCGGAGGAACTGGCCCAGGATGCCTTCCTCCTGCTCTGGGAGAAACGGGGCGAGGCCGTCAACCCCGTGGGCTGGCTGTACACCACCGCCGCCAACCTGGTCTGGAACCAGCTGCGGACCCACCGTCGGTGGTCGGCCCGCCTGGCTCAGGTGGAGCCGGAAACTCTGGAAGCCCTGCCAGGCCAGCCGCCCTCGGACGACCTCCTGGACCTGGAGGGCACCGTGTCCCCGGAAGAGCTGGCCCTGCTGAAGCGGGTCTACCTAGAGGGCTTCACCTATGCGGAAGCCGCCCGGGAACTGGGCACCACCAAAACCGCCCTGTCCAAACGGATCCACCGGATCAAGGAGAAATGCCGCCGCAGCCTCTCCGCCGATGGCGCCGCCGCCCCGCCGCCGGGGCGAGAACCCAGCAAAGGAGGTACCAAGCCATGAAAGACCCCCACACCTCGCCGGAGACCCGCCCCGGATGGGAGACCTTCTCCACCCAGGAGTTGGAGGAACTGCTCCGGCAGGACTTTGCCGCCGGGGCCGGCCGCCCAGACCCTCACCTGACGGCCGCCATTCTGGAAGAACTGGCCCGCCGGGCCTCTGCCCCCACCGTGGACGTTGCAGCCGCCTGGGCCGCGGTGCGGGCCCGCACCCTGGACCAGGCCCCCGCCCCGGCAGGGCCCGCCGCCCCGCCGCCGGACTTCCCCGCGCCCCCCAGAAAGGCCCTGAGGTGGCGGCGCATCCTCGCCCTGGCCGCCGCTATAGCCACTGTGGTCTGCGTTCTCATCGTCTCCGCCTCCCGGACTGCATCGGACCAAGAGATTGACCAGATCCGAGAGGCCCTCATTGGATCCCAAGAAATCGTGGTGCAAATGGGCATGTTCTCCTCGGGAGATGGTACAACCGCCTCCCTATCCCAAGAAACGTTGGAAGCCATTGCTGAGAACTTTGACCGGCGGGTGGATCAATACTATTCCCAGGGCACCTATGCCAACACATTTTACAAGTGGCTCAACCGGGACTGCCTGTTCCGCAGCCATCAGACAGTGGTAGACAACTGTATCGCTGGCGGCGTTTCCCGCTGCGACATTACCAACATATCTCTTTCTGACAACGGTACGGAAGCCACCGTATCCGCTACTGTCATCTCCTGGAACAAATGGGTCACGCAAGAAGAAGACGGAAAGTACACCATCTCCAACCCCATCAATCAAGATATGTTAGAAGTTGTTATGGTAAAAGAACAAGGAACCTGGAAATGGAAAGAAGATATCTCTATTCTCAAAGGAATGACGGGGTACGATCCCAGTTCTTCTCCCTCCTCCTTGCAGGTCCAATCCATTCAGCAGGCTTCCACCAGCAAAAATGCTGAAAAAGTACAGATTATGTCTAAGATCAAGGAAAACAAAGCCATCCTAGCCAAAAAATACGACACATTCCAAGAAGCCAAAGCCGCCGTGGAGGGGATCGATGTCACCACCGGCAACTACCTTGCCCTGACCCAATATGCTCAGCCCTTCCCTGCCGCCGCTGAAAACGTAACCTGATGGAAAAGGGGGCATTTCCATGCAGTTTACCCTGTTCACCATCCTAGCGCTCCATGGTTTTCCGTTCCTCTTGTGGACCCTCACCCGGAAAAAGCCCTTTCCCTCCGTCCGCCGTGTTATGGTCTGGGGGCAGATCCTAGCCTCAGCACTTTTCCTGGTCCTTTATCCCATCAGTGCCATGGCAGACTACTGGACAGACTTCTCCTCCTCTAGCCTCACGCTTTCCAACCTTTTCGGGATGTGGCGCGGGGAGAGTCTCTGGAACCTGCTCTTCCTCCTCTCTGCCGCGCTCGTAATGGGGCTTCTCCTCTTCGTCCGAAAATGGACTGATCCACCATGACCCAGGTACGCCCCCGGCGCACCCGCGCCGGGGGCGGCCCTCTTACCCCCTATTTATTACAAATTGGCAACAATTCGCCATATCCCCTTGCCATTTTTGTTCATTTCGTGTATTCTATGGGCAGAGGCACCCACCCCTCCCAAAACGGGACCGCTGTTTAGAAAGGATGTCTGCTATGACCACCAAGAAGAAACGAACCGTCGGGCTTCTCAGCATCGTCATCATCATCGCCGCCGCCCTGGTGATCGCTTTATGGGTGGTCCCCTTCGCCCAGATGGCCAGCTACCGAGGCAGCGAGACCGTCCAGGCCCACGCCGCCCAGTTGGTGGCGGACTACGAGGCGGAAACCGGGGAAACCGTCTCTCAAGAGGATGTCTGCCGGGATATGTCTTACTTGGACCGCTATCTGATGTATTCTGACCTTCTCCCCACAGAAATCACCGGTACCCGCGAAGGTCGATTGGTTTACGCAATGCCCATCACCAATACGGAAACAGAGTCCGTTGACGTGTTCCGTTCCAGTGGAGGCACCATCCACTACTTCATCCAAAGTGAGGACGGGCAGGCACAAAACAACGTAGAACTCAAACCCTGGGGGACTATCTATGTCGATGGTTCCAAAATCTAATCTTCTTTCGTCCTCCCGCCCCCGGCGCACCCGCGCCGGGGGCGGCCTTCTTACTCCCCTATTTATTACAAATTGGCAACAATTTGCCATATCCCCTTGCTATTTTTGTTCATTTCGTGTATCCTTTCAGTGGAAGCCCCCGCCCCTTCGCCTGCCCGAAAGGAGGTGCCCCATGCAAATCGCTAGACGCATATGCCTACCGTGGTGGTCCTTTCTCCTCATCTGCGCCGCCGCAATGGCGATCACCGCCTTAGTGGTCTATGAGGCCACCACCGAGCCGGAACCAGAGGCCCCGGTCTCCTACTCCTTTCAGCCAGAGACCGGAGCGCTCACCTTCTACATCCCAGAGGGCTGGGAATTGCTGCGGGTCTTCACCGACGAGGGTGCCCTGACCATCCCCCCTTACCACCAAAACACCCGCTCCCTCACCATAGATCTGACGGAATTGCCCGAGACCGGCGGCCGGGACCTGATTCACATCCAGTGCCTCCCACCGGAAGAGGGGCTGCTCCCCTTCTCCTTCTTTGAGGTCCTTCGACAATCCACAGGGGGAGAGTTCATTCTCTACTCCTCTCCGGACCAGCTGAACTGGACCTGGGAGTCGGTATTCTATCAGCCAACAACCTAGGCGGTCAAAGCCGCCGTGGAGGGCATCGACATCGCCCCCGGCGCACCCGCGCCGGGGGCTTTTTTGATCCTCCTTTGATTACAATTTGGCAACAGTTTTCCATTTTGTATTGCTTTTCTTGTGGCTTTCCTGTATACTTTGGCTAGAAACCCCCTCCCTGTTCCGCCTGGTATTGGTGTGTTTGGCGGGAAGGCCCTTGCCCCATGGTATCCGGCGGAACAGCGCCTTCCCCCTGAGAAAGGAGGTCCCTCTTATGATGGTATTTCTGTTTCTTGTCCTCTCCGTCCTGTTCACCCTTCTGCTGGTCCAGGCCGTCATCGACGGGGGCCATGACCGGCCTTACACCGCCAAGGCCATCCTGGCCGGGGTGTGCCTGGCCATTTTGGTGGCGCTGCTGTACTATTTCTAGTTCTGAGAACCCCTGGGAAAGGAGGCCTCCCATGTCTCAACGTACCACCCGTCTCCGCGGTCCTTTGGCCGCCTTGCTCATCGCCCTGGGGGTGGGGGCCGTCCTGCTGGTGGGGGAGGTGGCCTGCTTCTCCCTCCACCCCGGGGTGGCCAGCGCCGCCAACGCCAGCCATCCCCGGGACCTGCCGGAGGGGGAGGTCTTTCTCTCCGCCGTCCAGCTCTCCCCCACCTGGGCCTGGCCGGTGACCGTCACCCAGGTGGAGATCCAGGACCCCGCCTCGGGGGAGATTTTCACCCCGGAGCTGATCCTCTGTGACCAGGACGGGCACAGGGAGGGCCTGTCCATGGCCTCCGCCTGGCAGGGGCCCCGGGCAGACTTTGCCGCCCACTTCCCCGGTGGGACCCAGTCCGCCGTGCCCGGCACCCTGGCCAGCCGGGACGCCGTCCTGGCCACCCTCTGGAACCCCCTGCCCCCCGGGGACCGGCCCCTGACCTACACCATCCACTACCGTCTGCTGGGCCTCTTCCCCAAGACGGAAACCTTCTCCTACACCTGGGACACCGGGGAGGGGACGGTTCCAGAGGGCCCGGCAGGCCCCCTGGCCGCCCTGCGGGCCCTGCTGGCCTGAGGGCGGCGGAAAGGAGGTTCCCCCTTTCGCCCCGCCCCCTGCCCTTTTGGGCAGGGGGACTTTTCGTGAAAAGGCGGGTTTTCCCTTGTCTCCCGGGGCGTTTTGTGGCATAGTAAGGGTGGAATGTTATCCCCTTCTGGGAAAGGAGGCTCGCCATGCTGTGCAAAGTGCGTTCCCTGGGGCTCCAGGGCATCTCCGGGTATGAGGTCACCGCCGAGTGCGACCTGGCCGGGGGCCTGCCCAACTTCGACATCGTGGGGCTCCCCGACACCGCCGTGAAGGAGGCCCGGGAGCGGGTCCGGGCGGCCATCAAGAACAGCGGCTACGCCTTTCCCGTGGGGCGGATCACCGTGAACCTGGCCCCCGCCAACCGGCGGAAGTCCGGCACGGTGTACGACCTGCCCATTTTGGTGGGCATCCTCACCGCCGCCGGGCAGCTGGACTGGTCCGACCCCCACTGCGCCTTCGTGGGGGAGCTCTCCCTCTCCGGCACCCTGCGCCCGGTGGTGGGGATGCTCCCCATGGCCCTGGCCGCCCGGGCGGCGGGGATCCGCCGCCTCTTCGTCCCGGCGGACAGCGCCCCGGAGGCCACCCTGGCCCAGGGCCTCACCGTCTACCCCGTGGAGACGGTGGGCCAGCTGGCCGACCACCTGGCCGGCCGGGCCCCCATCGACCCCGCCCCGGTGTGGCAGGGGGGCGAGGAGGACCTCCCCCTGCCGGACTTTGCCGAGGTCCGGGGCCAGGGCCCGGTGAAGCGGGTGCTGGAGATCGCCGCCGCCGGAGGGCACAACGTGCTCCTGGTGGGCCCCCCGGGCTCGGGGAAGAGTATGCTGGCCCGGCGGCTGCCCTCCATCCTGCCCCCCATGACCCGGCGGGAGGCCTTGGAGACCACCCAGATCCACTCGGTGCTGGGGCTCACCACCAAGGAGCGGCCCCTGCTGACCCAGCGGCCCTTCCGGTCCCCCCACCACACCATCTCCCCCGGGGGGATGGCGGGGGGCGGCTCCCCCTACCCCCGGCCGGGGGAGATCTCCCTGGCCCACAACGGCGTGCTGTTTCTGGACGAGCTGCCGGAGTTCCACCGGGACGTGCTGGAGGCCATGCGCCAGCCCCTGGAGGACGGCACGGTGACAGTGGCTCGCTCCGGCGGGACGCTGCACCTGCCCGCCCGGTTCCAGCTGGTGTGCGCCATGAACCCCTGTCGGTGCGGCTGGCGAGGGCACCCCTCCGGGCGGTGTACCTGCTCGGACCGGGAGGTGGCCAAGTATGTGGAGAAGATCTCCGGCCCCCTGCTGGACCGTATCGACCTCCACGTCAGTGTTCCCGCGGTGGAATACGCATCCATGCGGCGGAAAGAGACGCCGGAGAGCTCCGCCGATGTGAAGTGCCGGGTGGACGCGGCCCGGGCTGTCCAGACCGCCCGCTTTGCCGGCACCGGCGTCACCTGCAACGCCCACATGACCGCCCACATGATCGGGCAGTTCTGCTGCCTGGACCACGCCGGCGATGCGCTGATGAAGTCCGCCTTCGAGCGGATGGGCCTCACCGCCCGGTCTCATGATCGGATCCTGCGGGTAGCCCGGACCATCGCGGACCTGGACGGTGCGGCGGACATCAGGCCGGAGCATCTGGCAGAGGCCATCCAGTTCCGGAATACCGATATTTTGAAGGGATAACCGGGTCCCCGCCGCAGCCCAGCGCAGCGGACTTTACGGGGGCAAGGCGGAAGCCATTCCGTTCCGGAACCGGACATTCCCAAAGGATCAGAAAACCAGGCGGCCCCGGAATGGGGCCGCCTGGTTCACTGTGGCGGAAATAACGTGGTCAGTGCCGGTTCCAGAGAAGCAGGGCCGCCAGCAGCGGCACTCCCAGAAGCACCGCTGCCAATATTATGGCGAAGATCCGGGCCCTTTTGCGGAACCCCTCCGGCGAGTAATCCATATCTCCCTTTTTCAGGCGGTGCAGCCAGAACGTGTTCAGGCCCCAGATCACCAGGCCGATCACCGGTACGATCACAAAAACCGAAAACCATCCGTCTCCGTTGGAACCATAATACAGCGGGCTCATTCTCCAGATTCCTCCTTCCGCCAATCGCCGGAGCCGCACAGGCGGACTCGCC
>ERZ827471.1553-NODE-1553-length-13341-cov-2.551934_pt1 | contig 13341 bp, 9 predicted proteins | sample MGYA00519772_ERZ827471 | MGnify/ENA primary metagenome ERZ827471 (study PRJEB31778, sample SAMEA3449315) | human gut metagenome | biome: human gut; feature: human-associated habitat; material: faeces | place: United Kingdom | collected 2010/2012 ... | reverse complement strand
AAAACGTGCGCCAAAAGTCCGCCACTATGAAAAGGACGAGGAATTATCCCCGTCCTTTTTGAAATATGAATATACGTCTATTTCTGATTTTTCATCGCCTTTACTCTATCAAACTCATCCAAAATTTCCTGATCGGTAACGCCGTATTTTTCCCGGGCGTAATATACGCCCAGTTTGGCATGCAGTAAAATAGGCTGATTCCTTTCGACATCATCCATTGGTAAACCCAAAGCAATTGTATGCATCAAAAGATCACGCGTAGGTATCTCACGCCCGCAATCGTGCAGTAATGCCCCAACGCCAACCTTTTCCTTATCCAGTCCGTAAACAGCTGCCAGTTCAAGAGCAGTATCGTATACAGCCAAAGAATGTTTAAAACGCTTATGAGGCAAAGATGCTTTAAGAAGTTTTTTCATTTCTGTGATATCCAGCATGATAACAACTCCTCTCACTACCATTAAGACTGGTAGAGATGCTCCTCTAAAATATACTTTTCTACACTTTCCGGCACCAGACCCTTAATAGAAAGTCCTCGTCTGACACGTTCACGAATGCCAGTCGAAGAAATATCTACTTCAGGAGTATCCAAAAGTATAATTTTATTCTTAGCAGGCTCGCCAAAAAATTCGCAAACCTTGTCAATAGTCTGCCCATAACCGGGCCTGTCAGCAGCTATAAAAGTCACTTCTGCCAGCAATTCCCTGATGCGGTGCCAGGTGTTCAGCATCGGCACAGCGTCGGCACCAATAATAAAATACAGCTCATATTCTGAATAGCGGGCCTTTAACTCCATAACCGTATCATAAGTATAGGAAACTCCGCTGCGCTGCAATTCAATATCAGTAACTTCAAAATAAGGATAAGGCTCCGTTGCCAGCTCCGTCATCCGATAACGGTCAGCAGCAGGTGCAAACTCCAGACCAACCTTATGCGGCGCAATAAACGCAGGAACAAAAATTATTTTTTCCAAGCCCAGATGCTCGTAAATAAACTTGGCCGTCTGCAGATGCCCCAAATGAACAGGATCAAAAGTGCCGCCCATAATGCCAAGCTTTTTGCTCTTCACTCGTTTACCCACCTTCCTTATTATCACTATATTATACCAAAAACAGGCAAGCTTGCACAACTATATGTAAATATTAAAATTACGAAAAACATTTTATATTTATATTACAATAAAAAAGTACCTTATCTATTGTAGTTATGGTACAAATCAAATCTCTATTTACCTAACACACAAATGCCTTAATTATTTCTCGAAAAATCTCCTCTTTGTTCATATTTCCAGAACTACTTTTATGATACAAATAAAAAAAGTTATCCCTCTCTCTTTCAGAGCCGTTTAAAAGTGCAATTACATCTTTAATTTTCACAACTTTTTCTTCCGCTCTTGATTTAAAAACAATATTAATACTAGAAACATCCGGTTTATTAAAACCACTATAAAATTGTGCAGCACTTAAAATTACAAAATCAAACGTCTCTTTTTTAGATTGCGCATAATTTTTGAGAGCCGTCAACACTTTCATTATATCTGTTTTTGTATTTAACTGCATTTGGCGGGAATTCTCACTAATCTTGATAGCATCTGATGATTCAAGCTCCTTAATTTCATTATTAAATTTATCCATTAATTTTTCATCCAGAGTCCAACTATCATAACTCATAGTTACATATCGTTCTATTGCCTTAAAAGTTTTCTCTATTCTATCAAGGATTTCACCACCAGTTATTTTTGGTAACAAATATGCCTTATATTCAGCTTCAGATTTCCATAATGGATGTCTACGATCCCTGCGACTAAAATATTCTTTACTTAAATCATCTGTATGTTTATTTTTAATTAAATATATGATGTCATCATCACATAAAAGTGAAATTTTCAAATTATCTTTAAGACTTATTCCCGTTTCGCCTAACGCTTCAACTGAAAATAACCTTTTTTCTTCTGTACCTGTATCTTTATCAATTTGCAATATTATATTCTGCATAATATATATCTCATACAGGACAACTGGATGATTTTGTATCCATTTTCTTTCTGCATCATGAGCATAAACAACATTTTCAATTACACTTATAGCACTTTTCTTATAGGCTAGTTTGTACTCCATCAACTGTTTATCTTCATTTACCGGCTGCTTAATAATAGTCAATGAAGTTAATAATCTCTTATGGTCAATATTTATCGTCTCAAACCCTGTAAAAAAAGCATCCCTAATCAAATAGTCAAGTCGGTCAACATCAATTACTTTAGAATTAAGCAAAGAAATAAAACAATTCAACAAGCTATTTCTTTCATTAACTTCAGAATATTTATAACCGGTTATACATCTAGCAAAAAACTCTTTATTGAACGAAGATGGAAAGAACATATCAAATGTTGTAATTCCAATAATAGCACTCATTATTTCATGGGGTGCTGCAGAGCGACTATCTTCTTTTGGTACATCATTTGAAAAAATTTGGTCTCCTACTACGTTCTTTAACCTTTCATGCAGCTCTGTATATTTTCCACTTTGTAGGTCATTTAAATAAAATTTCTCTCCAGTATGAGAAAATGGAGCATGACCGACATCATGTAACAAACACGCTAATAAAAAAGTTGCTTTCACCTCTTCTAACGAGATTAAACTATCAATATTAGAATACTTTGATTGTAATTCTCCTAATATAGTATTAACTGCTATTTCTCCTAAATGAAAAACGCCTAATGAATGTATAAACCGATTATGGATAGAAGAAGCATATAAAGGCGAATAACTTGTTTGAGTTATTCGCCTTAAACGCTGGAAAGCAGCCGTATCTATAATATCACGCACATACTTTATTGGTATATCAATATATCCATATATTGGGTCTTTCCATTGTTTTACATCCATTACGCACAAGCACCTAGTTTCGATATGGATTGTTCGTCTACAAAAGCTCTTAAAACATCTAACGAAATATACCCTCTAAAATATTTTTCTAAGCTTTCTATAGAAATCCCTTCTTTAAGTAATATACCAAATTTCCCATTTGATTGTTGTTCTTCAAAAAAGTCAGAATAATTTCTAAACATTGCCTCAGTACAATCCCTTGATAAAATTAAAATAGCCTTTTCTCCCTTTTCACAAAGAAATTTCACGACTTCTGCACCATAATTTTCTAATTCCTCATATGAAACAAACCTTTTTTCGGAGTTCTTAGTTAAAATTTCTATTAATGCATTTGCTGCTAAATCTTCAATTCCAATGTAAAAACACATAATATACCTCCATATTCAAAACAAAATTAAGTGTAATCGTAATAAACACATTCACAAACTATTTTACTTATTATATCACATATTTGAGATAACAGGTGTATTTAAATATGTACTTTTTCATTAAAATACACCATTATTTTTTGCTTTTGCATGTTCTTTGTTTTTTCTTATTTTCTCTTCTCTATTTTTATTAAACTCTTTTTTCTGAAATTCTTTATCATAAAAATTTACTTTGTAGGTTTCCTCAACTTCACATCTAGTACTTTTAAAAAGGAAATTAAATGTAGCATAATAATTCTTATCTTCAATTGCATCAAAAATCTTAAAAATACTTTGAGTTTTCTTTTTTTGTTCAGTATACGGAAAAAGAATTCCTGAAAATATTAAATATCCATTTTCTGAACCATATGGATCTAACTTTATCGGTAATGTCAAAACAACTCTTTTTTTACTAGCAGAATATTCTTTATTATAGACAGACATTAATATGCTATCTATTTTTTTACTTCCACCTGTGCTGAAGTTAATTGATTCAATATTTTTTTGTGACATTAATTTAGGTGGTATCTGATTTCTATCATATTTTTCATCATACCGTACAGAAAAAACAGGATAATTAAGTAATATCTCAGTTATTTCAAGCGGCTGATTGGACTTATTTTCAAATCTTACCTCCCCTACTAATAAATGCATACCAGATAACTCGTTTTCATTTATCGGAATCAATTCAAAATTCTCTGCATTTACAACAAATTTAGCTTTTGTTTCACTAAAAGTATCAAACTGAATTTTCGCTAAGAATAAAGTTGCGATTAATGCTATCAGACTAATGCACAATGAAATATTACTTTTTATTTCTACACTCACTCTTTTCTTCTCCCGAATAATTTCATTTTATATACTGATTATCACAGCCTGCAATTCTTTATACTTAGGCTCAATAACAAAATTTCCAGCTTCGTCAATAATGCCCCATTGCTCGCCTTTTTTGACCACTGCCAGACCACGGGTATAACTTCCGATATCAGTAATACCCGACAACTCAGCCACCATATCGCCTTCTCTGCTGATCAGGCGCCATTTACCATTAAACTTGGCCGCAGCCACCTTTTCAGTAAAGAAATTAGCTTCATCAAATTTAGGCCGTACAATCGGTAAACCTTCTTTGCTCACATATCCCCATTTTTCTCCGATTTTATAAGCAGCGATGCCGTTGGAAAACTGCCTAGCATCATTATAAACGCTCTTTGTCACCGACTGCCCCTGCAAATCGATAAACTGTACTTTATCACCGGTTTTAGCCACGGCAATACCTTCGTTAAACGAAGAAAGCTCATCATATTCAATAGGAATGATCACTTCGCCATTCTTGTTGACATAACCGCTCTTCTCATCCTTCATAACCAAAGTCAAACCGTCGCCACCACCATTATAAGGCCCCACAAAATCATATTTAGTGGTAATTACCAGATCACCTTTAGTATTGATAAAACCACGTTTCTCATTATCAGCAACAGTATCAAACATACTGACATCGTATTTCCCTGGATGCTTTACATAATCATAGTGGTCAGTTATAGAACTCATCGCCATAGAATTTAAAATCGTATTGCCGATAAATCCCAGCGGCGAAAATTTGCTCACCCGCACCTTGACCTGTGCAACGCCATCATGAAAAGACGATACCTCTTTATATTTAGTTACAAAGGCTACCTGCCCCATCTTATCAATAAAAGTCACCTTACCGTCAACAAGCGTTCTGGCCAAGCCTTCGCTAAAAGGCGCAGCCTCTTTATACTTGCCACTGATAACCTCTGCCCCTGCAGAATCAATGTAACTCCAAACCTTGCCTTTTCTTGCAGCCGCTAAACCCTCTGCAAAGCTGCTGACATCGTCAAATTGTACCGGGATCACCAATTTACCGGTCACATTGACAAATCCCCACTGCTTGCCAATTTTTACAGCAGCTAATCCTTCGTTGAAAAGTTTCACATCATCAAACTTATTTTGACCTATTAGTATGCCATTAGCGTCATAATAGCCAAACTTTTTCTCTTTCGAAGCAAAATAACTGCCATCATCATTTTGCCAGATAGTGTCAAACTCCATTGGCAAAATCACCCTGCTGCCGGCATCATAAATAGCGAATTTTTTATTTTCGCCCTTCACCCGCATAATACCTTTGCCTGTAATAACTATCTCACTGAACTCGAACGGTAAAATCACCCTGCCCTGCTGATCGACAACGCCCCAATTTTTACCGTCTTTCACCTTCACCAGAGCAGCAACATCAGCAGCTAAACAGCTTTGCACCATCATCAACAATGCCATGCACATACCAACTAAAACCCTTACCATACTTTTCAACCCAATTCATCTCCCAATTAAGGTCTCCTGTGATTTAAATCTCTCATAGAAAACATTGCCATTATATTTTTACACATCTCTGGTCAAAGCCGCTTTAACGCTTCTTACCAAAAATCTGCAGCAGCCGTAAAAACAGGTTAATAAAATCAAGATACAAAGTCAGTGCACCCAGCACCGCAAATTTAGCAATACTGCTTTCATCGTCATCTATGCTGTGAGCGATTTTTTTAAGCTTTTGCATATCGTAAGCAGTAAGGCCAACAAAGATAACGATCCCCACATAAGTAAGAATCCACATCATAGTGTCATTTTTCAAAAACATATTGACGACCGAAGCGATGATCAGACCAATCAAAAGCATAAACAAGATACTGCCCATTTTGCTTAAATCCTTTTTAGTGACATAACCAAAAAGAGCGGTGGCGCCAAAAGTACCAGCAGTTATCCCAAAAGTCGTTGCAATGGACTCCTGCGTATACATAAGAAAAATTGCCGACAGTGTAACGCCGGTTACAGCTGAATAAACAAAAAACAGAAAGCTGGCCATACTCGCACTCAGCGAATTGATTTTGCTGCTGATGATCATAACCAACACGATCGGCGCAAACAAAAACGCATAAAACGTTATTTGACTGCCAAAGATCAGATTTAACAACGCCGGAGAATGTGCCGTATAATAGGCGACTATCCCTGTTGATAAAAGTCCAAAAAACATCCACCCATAAACCTGGGCAAAAAAGCTTTGCACAATACTTGCACGTTTAACTGATTCTACATATGATTGATTTTCCATAAATTTACCCTCCTTAAAATACTAATTATATAATACTAAAAATACTCCACTTTTCCAAATTTAGTTAATTGCAAAAAAACATACATTGATTAACCAAAGCACTGATTTCTTTCCCAATAATTTTATTGGAACTAACTGTGCTGTTCTTATGTGTAGTGCCATTTTCTTTTAGTTCGCCGATTCTTATTGCAATTCCAATATCAAAAGACTCCCACTACAAATACTGCAACTAAATAAATTATCCTAAGAAGAACAATAAATTCTGCTAATTTTAGATTCCTCAGTAGACAAATTTATTGTATCGCCAGCCTTAAAGCTCATTGTACAATCACTATTTTGAACAACTTGCACATTTTTATCTACTTTAGATTTTTCTAAAGCGTCTATATACTCTCTATCTTGAGCGGCTATTACCTCTTGCGACGTTTTTCCTCCCTGTGCTGCTAATTCAGCCTCTAGTTCATCATTATTCTTAGTTCCACTAGCCGCTGTACTTGAACCGGCTTTTGCATTGCCTGCCACTACATCCGACACTACTGCACCTAATGCGGCACTTAACCATTGATGCAACGCCGGATCGTCTCCGGCAATCTTTTTCAGTTCATCGCTCAACAGTTTGTTTACTGCCGCACCGCTGGCTCCCGCAAGGAAGCCACCATTTCTTTTCGTTCGGCTAATGCCTGTTTATGTTCCAACTAGTTCAGCACAATTTTGTCATCTTGAATTATAAACGAGACTGATAAAATCAGCCTCGTTTACCGAAATCACCAAAATGTTAAAATGAATAGCGCAATTATGCATAATATGCCTAAATTAAATTTTGCATCGGCAAAATCTCTCCAATGGTCTTTTTCATTAATTTCTGGTCTAATTTTTCTTATGATAAAATCTAATAAATAAAACTTTAGAAATAATACAAATATTAATAATATTAATATACCAATCCTTACTATAATCACTTTATCCATGATGTTTCTAACTCCTATCAATTAAGTAATTCTTTAACTCGATCAACGCCCATATCGGCAGCTTTCTCAAACGCTGGGCCAACTAATACGCCAGCAATAGCACCAACAGGTCCACCAATCATCCCCCCAACTGCAGCTCCACCAATTACGCTAGCTCCTGTTTTACTTATTTCCCTAATTGCATATTCTTTAAATTCTTCATCACTCATATTCTTGGAGGCTTCATTCAAAGTTACTACTAAAGTTGCTCCGCTTACCAGAGGAATTTTGCGTACATACTTTATTCCGGTTTTACTAACTACTGCCCACTGAAACTTCGATGCACTATCTTTTACAACTTTAATATTATCACCAACAATACCTAATGCTTCATATATTGCGGAATCACCAGCACCATTAAGAATAGAATTAATAGTTGGATTTACTCTATTAACAATACCATCTCTGTACTCTTTTTTTGTTGCGTCTACAATATCACCATTAATATCAACACCTTTTATGATGATTCCATTATATTCAGTTAAATCAGGATTTTCTTCCAATGCAGCATCCAATCCAGCTACAAAAGACGGATCTTGCAATGCAACTATCAACTCATCTTGTTGTTTCTTATCCAAGTCTGATAAATTTTTTTGGGCATCTAATATACCTCCAGTATTGTTTGGCGAAGTTGCTGAATCAGTAATTTTCTCCTCACCTTTTTCTTTTTGTTCTTCGCTTAAAATATTATCCTTAGTGCCACTAGCAGCACTACTGGAACCAGCCTGTGCATTACCTGTAACTACATCCGACACTACTGCACCAACCAAAGCGCTCGCCCATTGATGCATATCCGGGTTATCTTTAAACGCATCGGACAGTTGCTTTTGTATAAATTCATTTACGGCTGCACCGCTGGCACCAGACAAGAAACCACTGCCAGTCAGTTCACTCATAATGCCGCCTACGAAAGCGTGCAGAGCAACTTTTTCCGGCGAACCATCATCCCAGCCCGCCCGTTCGCTGATTCTATGAATTTCATTATACGCCAATTCGCCAAACAAAGCCGCCATTTCTTTCCGCTCGGCTACGGTTTGCTTGTCAAATATCTGCTCCAGCTTGTTCAGTGTATTTTTAGTGTCGCGGTTCAAATCTTCGATATTCTGTTTCTGATTTTCTTTGTCTTTTATTTCAATAGTACCCTGCGCTACACCTGCTTTAGTCGTGCTTTCGTCTTCGCCTTTAGCTGGCATGCCTATATTTGGCGTTACTCCTTTTTCGTTGTCTTTTGCACCGTTGTTGATATTGACGTTTATCCCAACGTCTTTACTGCTGTATTCAGCTTTATTATCTACATCTTCCCACGTCAGTGTACCTATAGTAAGTTTGTTTTTATCAGGCGTTGCGTCGCTGTCGATAACGCCGCCTTTCAGGTCAGTATTTTTATCGACGGTGATATTGAAGCCGCCTTCGCCTGCATAAATGCCGCTTTGGTCGGTGACACTGTTGTAATCGGATTTAGTTGTGCCGTTGCTGGCCCCGCCGCTGATACCTACACCTGTAGCGTAGTTGATATTGACGTTTAAGCCGCCGGAAGTATATTTTTCATCATATTTCTGGCTGTCCTGCTGGCTTTCGATATTCAAATTGCCGCCTGCATGCATCTCCACACTGCCACCACTGACTTTGCTGCCACTGATATTGGTATCTTTGCCGCTTTCTACTGTCAGCTTGTCATTGGCAGTAACTGTGCTGTTCGTATGTGTAGTGCCGTTTTCTTTTACTTCGCCTTTATACTTGGAATATCCAGCATTAATATCGCTGATTCCAGACGTGTTGATACTGACCCCTATACTGCCGCTGCTGGCTTTGGAGTCGGAACTGGACGTATTTGTATTTTTTGCAGAAGTAATATTGACATCACCTTTTGCAGCAGGACTGACATCTTCGCCGCTGATATCACTGCCTTTGATGTTGATATCTTTTTCAGTTGCAGTGATGTTGACATTGCCGTCGGCTTTGACTGTGCTGCCCTGCGCAACAGTTGTAATGCTGCTGGATTCAGTTTTTGACTTTTGGCTGCCGATGCTGATATTAAGGCTAAAATCATCAGCATTGAAGCCATCTTTTAACCCGTCCTTAGTTTGATTCAAAACGCTGTCTTTTCCACTTTTGGTCAGGTCGTTTACTTCTTTGCCAACGATCAGCGCTTTTAAGCGATCGTCTTTAACGCTGTCTGCTTTTTTGATGGTATCATGTACGCTCTCGGCTACTGATAACGCAGGTGTGGTGAGAGACACCGTTAAGCCGCTCTTTTTATATTCGTGTTTTTCCTGCGCGTTGTAGGTATTGTCGGCACTTTCGATAGTAACGTTTTGCCCGGTCAGGTTGATGTCTTTGCCTGCCAGCACGTCGCTGGCACTGATGCTTACGTCTTTACCTGCTTCGACATTGACGCTGCCCTTGATACTGCCTACAGTGCTGCCAGCCTGTTCGACGTTTTGGTTGTCGTACTGGTCTTTGCGTTTTTCTTTGCCGATGGTAAATCCCAGTCCGCCTCCTGACAGCAGTCCCGATTTTTTGACTTGTTTTTTATAGGTCGAAGACGAGGTATCTTCGACTGCTATGATGTTGACATTGCCGCCGGCTGTGATGTTGACGTCGTTATCGGCAACTACATTGGAAGCCGTGATATTGGTATCCTTACCACTTGTCAAATCAACGCTGTCGCCGCTGATATTGCTGCCTACATTGTAGTCTGCAGCTTTGGCGTCATAGATATCGGTTGTTTTACTGGAGAGAAAACCGATTTTTTTCTTGTGTTCTTCAAATATACTTTCGTGATGTTCCGTCATGGTATTCAGATTGACCGAACCTGCTGCATCGGCAGTAATTTTGCCCTGTTCGCTGGCAATATTACTGGAGATGATATTGATATCGCGGCCGCTTTGCAGGCTGATATCGCCTCCGGCAGACATACTACTGCCCTGGACTTTTTCGTCGTCGGTCATTACGCGGTTGTAGTAGAAGCCGCCGCGATGCCCAATTTCGGCATCCTCCATTTTACGGTCTTTGACGGCCTTAAGCTCTATGCTGCCGCCGGCTTCAGCTGTGATGCTGTCCGTTGCCGTTACATGCGAGCCTGTTAAAGCAAGATCGCCTCCCGCCTGTAGCTGCACGTTTTTGCCGCCGACAAGGGCGCTGTTATTGTTGACGTTGATACGTTTATCCCGATCAGTACCCACTACGGCGACACGGTCGCCGGTAGCGATGCTGCTGATATCGATTTTATTGCCGGCTGTGATGGACGTATTGCCATCTGCCGCCGTTACCGAGCCTTGCAGTTCAACGTTTTGGCCTGCTTTAAGGTTTAAATCGCCGCTGGCCGTGATGCTGCCGACCTGATCAACAGTTACCTGGTGCAGTTCACGGTACTGTACGTCACTGGTCGTAGTTTCGTTGACAATGTTATTGCCGGCTTCCAGGCTGATATTGGTGCCGCTGATGGTGCCTCCGGCATTGATAATATCCTGTTTGCCTGTAAGCGCAAGCTCCTTCCCTGCTTTGACAGTACCGCCCAGATTATTGATGCTGCCTGCGGTAATATCACTGCGGTCAGAAGCAACGATACTGCCGGTATTGGTAAGCGTATCACCTGTTACCAGATGGATATTGCCGCCGGCCAGTAATGCGCCGTCAGGTTTAAGCTCGCCTTTACGCACAGAAGCCAGATAAACGACTGGTACCAGTACATTTTGTCCGTTGACTTCCTGTTCTACCATCCAGACGATGTCGGTCGTTAGATTGGCCATTTGTTCAGCTGTCAGCGCTACACCTACCGTCAGGTCAAATTTATCAGCTGCTATAGCAGCATTGTTCATCAGCTCTTTAAATTGTTCTTCATCACTGGTAAAGCCTGCCAGATACTGTTTTCCTGTCAGGTTCAATATCTGATCGCGAATCAGCTGCTGTTCAGTAAAGCCATCACCCAGGCGTTTCATGACCTTTTGGGGGTCGCGGCTGATGCGTTCGAACAGATAGTCGCTGGAAAGGAAATTTTTATAATTGGTAAATCTTGGGTCCATTTCAATAAGATAGTCCGCAGTAGAGTCAGCCGGTTTTAGAAGCGGATTTTTAGAAGTGAGGTCACTGATTTGGGGCACACTGACAGACGGCTCGATCCCCGCCGGATTCTGGGCCGTTGGCGTATAGGTGACTGTTAAGTCTTCGTATTGGGCATCAATAGTGCGATTGACAGTAGTGGTGCCTACAGTAGTAGTATTATTGCCGCCGGCCGAAATAACGCTGTCGGCGCCGCCGTCAATCAGCTCACGGGTATGCAGATAGTAAGGTGAACGGTCTTGACCATAAACATAGTGACAATGACGGTGCCATCTTCTATGCTTTTTATATTTCCAGTATTTGACATCAGTACCAGTCTCAGTGGTACGTTTTATATTTTTATAACCAATGTTGGTAAGGCTGGCTGCTGCCAGGTCAAGATCATGACCGGCTGTGATAAAGCTGTATTCATTATCAACAGTATCGGCGTCAATAGTCATATCAGCACCGGAAAGAATATAGGCGGCAGGGCTGTCCAGATAAATGGTGCCATCCTGCACAACGCGATGAAAATAGCGCCGGGCATTATAATATTTGCCAGACAGGCTGAAGCCCGGTAAAGCTATATCATGATCTGTTTCTGTTACGTCCCAGCCGGTAATGAATTCACGCTTTTCATTAGTCAGGCTTTCGGCAGCAATATGCACATTTTTATCGCCCCTGATAGTGGAGGATTGGTTCAGCAGCTCGGCCGTTTTACCTGTTCCGCTGCCAATCGTTACATCGCCCTGGGCATAAATGGAAGCAGAATTGAGGTTTTGCAGTTTATTTTTGATCGTCAGGTCAATATCAGCTCCTGAAAAAATGACGCCGCCATTATTGGTAAGGTTATTGGCATTGACAACAGTACCATTACCGCCGATCATCACTCCCTGTATCTGGGTGATGTCTTTAACGGTATTTATATCAAGTTTTGCTGCTGCCGAAATAGTTCCTGTATTTTTAAGGTCATTCGCGGCAGTTACAGCAATGCTGCCTTTTTGGGCAACGAGTTTTCCTGCCTGCAATGCATCGCCGCCAGCCGAAACAGTACCGCTGCCATTGGCAAGAATGATATCTCCATATTGGCGGAAGGCAGATCCGGCAGTGAAATCGGCATTACCGTCAGTAACTGCGATTTGCCCATGCTGACGCAAGGTGCCTTTAGTATCAAAAGTAAAGTCACCTTCGCTGCTGATCGTGCCATACTGGCCGCTATTACCTTGCACCGCCAGCAAAGTCCCCCCCTGTTGTACAGATATGTTTCCATATTGGTAAAGATCGCTGCCGACGTTTATATTTAAAGCGCCTTTTTCCAGACGCACGCTGCCAGTTTGCGTAAAATCTCTGGCCGCAGTAAGGTTTATTATACCGGTTTCGCTGCCAATAGTACCTGTACTGAGCAAATCACCTTTCGTCTGCAGCTGCAGATCCGTACCGGCCAAGATCTGCTGGCTGTTATAGATATCTCCGCCCGCCGTAATGCTGACGGACCCTTTTTGAGCGGCAAGCCTGCCATGCTGAGCAAGTTTACCGTCAGATGCCAGCGTTATCCCTGAACCGGAAGCGTTGATATTGCCAAAGTTCTTGATGCCGGCATCAGTATCATTGGCTACCAGCGTTATTTTGCCGGCATACATGCCGCCTACTGAGGCAATGTCAATGGTGTTGTCCATACCGGCCGTACTGTTATTTAATTTTTGCGTTTGCAGGTTTTGGGCATCAACGCTGTTATGTCCGGTAACAACATTTATTTCATCCCCGCCCCAAACACCTGCGGTAACGGCTGCGTCAGCGCTTACAATATCCAGACGATCGGTAGTTTTGGCGTCAAGCCCCTGCCCGGTAATGATCACGCTGCCGCCATTGACCTGATAGGTATC
>ERZ827471.1545-NODE-1545-length-13424-cov-21.879123_pt1 | contig 13424 bp, 7 predicted proteins | sample MGYA00519772_ERZ827471 | MGnify/ENA primary metagenome ERZ827471 (study PRJEB31778, sample SAMEA3449315) | human gut metagenome | biome: human gut; feature: human-associated habitat; material: faeces | place: United Kingdom | collected 2010/2012 ... | reverse complement strand
CGATTCCCGTTTATCTTGATTGGTATTCTTCTATTATATACCTACTATTACCATAAGCGATTTTTCTTTATACCCTTCACACACCTATTCATTCTACTAACTATCAGCCACTTCCTGTGAAGGGTGTGAAGGAAGGACTTGAATGCGGTAGTTGGAAGGGATTGAATAGAGATTACTTCTGATCAGAAGTCTATCTTATTTAAATAATCGTACGATCAGATCAAAATTCGTATCCCGATAGGTCGCTTCCCATGGAGTAGTGTCTTGCTGGCTATAGCGACTCTTCAATAATTCAGAAGCTTTTGTTGTATCACCATTATATATAGCCGCACACCATTGAGCAGGTTTACTATCCGGGAAATCTTTTGCCCAAGAAGTAACCATCGCATCTGCCTCTATTTGTTTTCCGACTTCCCGCAGCGCTAAAGCCGTCAACAGACGGGCTGATTCGAAATACTTTGGAGAAGTTTTCACTTCCGCAACCCGATTAAAGCAAGCTTTGGCTTTCTCCTGCTGGCCTTGCCCGTCATAAACCTTTGCTTCCAGATAATCTTCCAGACGACTATCTATCTGGTCGTCGTACGGTTTTCCGACACCCAAGTTTTCCGGCCATTCCTTGGAAGCTTCGATTGATTTCAATGCCGATGCGTATTTCCGTTTACCAATCAAATCCATTGCCTGATATAAATTGGCAGCCCGATATACGGCACGACCGGCATACGAACCTTCATTCGGCAGTACTTCCATCTTCTTCAACAAGGAAACGCACGCTGCATACTGTCCGGTTTCACACAGACCGTTGGCATATTTCAAGCCTATGTAATAATTCTTTGGATACAGTTTGGTGTATTTCTTCCCGACTTCTGTCACTTTCTGCCAATCGCTTACGGACGTATAATAGTTCAATAGAGCAAAACCAACCCGCCAAGAAGATTCTACTTGTTCAGCCTTCAACAGATCGTCCAACCGAGCCTGGCCCGATTTCAACTGGGCACGCGACAAATACAACTCTGCATAGTCTGTCGGTGTACAACGATTCATCGCCTCGAGGGCTTTATCCTTCTGCTGATTGGTCCAATATATCAAACCTTTATAATAATCAATCTTCCAGTTCGGAGATTGAGTCTGTGCCCAATCCAGATACTTCATCGTTTCAGGACGGAAAGGGAAAACGAAGTCGGGCGACTGCGCATTCGCCTGTTCCAAGGCAGCCTTCGATTCTGTCTCTTTACCCTGCTGACTCAACAGATAAGCCGACTGATACAAAGCAATCGGATATTTTCCGGCACATGCCAGCAATGCCAAGGCTTCATCCGGGCAACCCACTCTTTCATACCAGCCTGCCAGTTCGAGATATGTCTCAAACGGAAGTTCATTCCGAATCAACGAAGAAAAATCTTTCAGCTGATCAGCCGTATGCTTACCAGCCAACCAAGCCTCTTCAAAGCGGGCTGCATGATACAACGGCAAACGATCCAACACATATTGAATCTGTTCCTTCGCCTGTTCCGTCTTACCCGTCTGACGATACACCAACATCAACAACTGACGGGCATCCAAATTCATCTCATTAAACTCCAGACTCTTCTGGGCATAATGCTCGGCTTTTGCCCAATTCTTTTCACAGGCATACATCTCGCCCAACTGTTCATAAGCCGCCGTACGAACCGACGCAGCAAACGAAGCAATAGAGAAAGCAGCCTTGGCTTCGGCCGTCTTGTCCATTACCCGATTCACCAAACCATACAAATAATTGGCTTCGCCATCATAGGTATTCAAGCTCAAAGCCGTATTCAATAACGGCAAGGCCTCTGCATACCGGCCTTCGCGATAGTACAAAGATGAAAGACGTACCAATGCCGGAGCAAAATACGGATCTTTATCCACCGCCTGTTTCAGATACTGTTCGGCCTTATCCCAAACTTTCTGGTTCAGCCACTGTTCGCCCTGCGTATATAGACCATAAGCCGAATTCCAATCGAAATCTTCCGGCAACGTCATCGGACGTTCCAAATCATAATCCTTAGCATTTTCTGAATAAACCAGCAGATCATCCCCGATGACAACCTTCAGATGTCCTTCCGGAATTGATTTGGCAGCAGACAAAGTAACCGGCTCCAGCACCTTTGTATTCAACGGAAGCGTTTCTACCAGTTTTTCATCCTGATAGATTTTCACATCGGTTGATAATACTTCCAGCGGAGAGAATGCCAACTTCAGGCTGCCTGCTTCACGCGTCACATGCAAGGCACCGATACGGCTTGCTTTCGAAACGCCCTGAATACCTTTTACCGGATACCAGTATTCTGTCCACTCGTCCGTCATCTGCGGAGCAAAAGCATAATGTTTATACGGTGTATAAGCACTGTTGGATGCCGGCTGATTGAATACACGTCCGGACTGCAATTCGATATACTGACCGTCTGTATCCGTCAACAGATCTTCCCAGATGCCACCTTCGCGTGCCTGTCCCCACAAGAAAATCTTCATACCCAGCTTCTCGTCAAACTCTGCATGATGGATCGAACCATAATCTTCGCCATGCCAATAGATACCATAATAATCATTATAATATCCCAATACATGATAAGACTTCGAGTTTCCGAAGTTATTCTTCTCATACCAGCCAATGTTCCGGCCTTCTTCGTCGATCGGGAAAGTAAACAACTCTCCACCGTGGCCGATATAGTGATCACCCGGATAACAGAACTCAGCGTTCTTTCCTACCCGATAACCTGCATTCATCCAATGATAATACGGCTGATCGATCGAGGATTGATTGTACCACGTCGTATGCGTCGTGAAGTAAGCCTTGTCTTTCGGCAGATTCACTTCCACCGTCCAGGCTGTACGGGTAAGCCATTCATACGAAAAGACATAACAGCTCACACTGCCGTCATCTTTTTTCTTTACCAGATAATCAATCGGTGTACTGGAAGTCGGCGCATGGCCGATGATACCGAAATTAAACTCAATACCACCCGATGTCCAAGGACCACGCATCGCGATATCCCGGAATTTGGCAACGCCATTGTCATAGACAAACGCCTTGCCGGTTGTCTTGTCGATTGCGCCCCACACCTTTCCTCCAACTTCGGGGAACAAGGTTACCTGGATATAATCGTTTTCCAGTTCAACCGTTTTCCATTCTTTATTGACACCATCGGCCGTAAAGCCATCAAAACGAAAATAAGGATAATATAAATTGGAGGGAGAAGCCACCGGACTCGGATCGGAGAACGGGTAGCTCTTCATGGTTTTAGGCAGCTCTTTCACCACTGCCCGTTGAGCAAAAACCAACGGAAACGTGCACGCCGCACAAACCGTCAGTAACAAAACTCTTTTCTTCATGGGATTATATTTTATTCGTTAGACAAATTGAATCCAAACCACCGCGGGGACGTTTCCCGAAACATCGGAAAGCACTTTCCCGGCGCGGGGACGTTTCCCGAAACATCGGAAAGCACTTTCCCGGCGCAGGGACGTTTCCCGAAGCATCGGAAAGCACTTTCCCGGCGCGGGGACGTTTCCCGAAGCATCGGAAAGCACTTTCCCGGCGAGAAAGTTTTTTTTCGATCATTCTACAACGATCAACCAACCTTTTCCCTTCGGAACAGTGATTGTTTCGCCCGGTTTCCAGGTCTTTTCAGGCTGGAAGTTCTCGATTGCCGGCGCATGCAAAGTAACTTTGGCAGGATCGAGGTCTAACTTAGCCCAGTCGATCTGCAAAGACACTTCGGCATCCTGATCTTCCCAAGTAGCCAACGAGATCACAGCCTTCTGTCCCATCTTACGATAGACAGTAGCCAATGTCCGTTCTTTACCCGTCTTTACCGGATTATCAGAAACCCAGTATCCGATCATCTCACTGCCTTTCAAGCCTACTTCATCCCAGAAATTCCACAACGGACGGTTATCTACGCCATAACCCGGATTACGACCCGTCATACCGTACAGCATACCACGCCATTTGTTACCGCCTTCCCAAAGCATTTCGCCCATCAGGCCATACGGAATACCAGAGACTTCAACGATCCAGAACTCCGGCGGCATATCATAGTCGAAATATTCACCGAACCACAGACGATCCAGATACGGGAAATGTTCCAGATACAGGTTCGCACTGTTGGCAAAACCATCTTTCTCGTTAAACTGATTGGCTGAATGCAAATCGATCATCGCACCCGGATTAGTCCGGTTCAAGATCTTGCGCACACGCTTCATCGACATCCGGTCGAATGCCAAATCATCAATATACAACCCATCGATGCCGACATTCTTAACCAGCCAGTCCAAGCCTTCCATATAATAATTATGCCAACGAGAAACACCTGTATTCACAATTGCCGCATCTTTTACCGTATAAGCAAACCAGGCAGCAATATAATCCTGGTCATAATGTTCCTGAAGCCATGAATAACCACCACCTTTTCCTTTTGAGAAGATTTCACCATTCAAACTGCGCAAAGCGAATATTTCCACACAGCTATTCGTCAATTCACGCACCGTGTTATAAATCTTCACCTTCATATCCAGTGCATGTGCCCCGTCAATATAAGCCTTCATTTCTTTGGTACGCAAGAACGGATAATTGATAAACGGATTGATAGCCGTCGCATGGTGAATATTCACAACGGTTGCACCAAAGTCGTGCGTCTTATCAATGAAATCATATCCATGATAATAGCGGTCATGCCACTGCTTATCCGGATTGATGGTACGGAACGGGGTTACCAAAACGTTGAAATAATAATACAAACGGTCGCCTTTCTTCACGGCACGCTTACCGGAATAAGCATTTACCAACATATTTTCGCCTGTTGTAGTCAGCTTGATACCGCCATTACCGTCGTTGCACCATGAAACCGGCATATGCAACGGCTTCTGATGATAGAAGTTGGTGTTCAACGGACGTTCGTATTTATCATCATAGAACCGAAGCTGAAGACCGGCATTCACATCCCCCGTCCAGACAGCATCCTGATTCTTTTCCACACTCCATTTCCAATTGAAGTTCTTCGGACAGTAACCGCCTTTCTCACCCAATCCCATCATATAACGGGCAATACCCGGAGCCAGTTCCGTCTGCAAAGCGATGTCGTTGATCTCGCCATCTTCGCGGGCAATCAAGACGATCTTATATTCCATGTTACCATCAGACTCGATCTGTGCATCCAAGTTCATCAGGAAGCGGCTGTTCTGATTGGTAGCATGCCAACCGATAGCACCCGGTTTCCGCTTTGTCACCGCGAAATCCAAATTCTCCCAAGTACCGCCATCGGCAGTCAGGTTCATCGGCTTCGCCAATATATCACGTCCAGACGTTCCAATCTCGGTTACTGTTTCTTTGAAGTAAGAAGTAATCTGCGAAGGCAGACCTGTCTTTTCCAATGTCACCGAGCGCCCCAGCAATGAAATAGTCTGATCTTTTATTTCCAAAGGAATATAAGGAGCGATCACTTCATCATCAAAACCTATTTGAGAGTTCAACCAGCGCAGGCGAGAATGACGCCACGGTTCATTATCTCCATGGTTGGCAATCACATTCTCTGTTACATTCAAGGTCAGATTAACCGTCTTCGTTTCCACACCTTCCGCCGAAACCGTTACCGTACCTTCATACGTACCGGCAGCCAGCTGTTCCGGAACCATTGCACCGATCCACAAAGCCTGTACCTTACCTTTAGGAACCGAACAATCCTTCTCAAAGACTGTTCCGGTCACATCAACACCACCCGTATTGAAGCAAGTAAATGCAGAAGCAGGAATAGATTCACCCGTTTTCTTATTTATCAAAGCCGAATAATCCACCTTCAGGTGATTCACGTCACCGCGAGCTGCCCAGACACCCAACTGGAAAGTATAATATTCCCCTTTATCAGCCGTACCTGTAAAGACATCATGACGTTCTTCTTCAATCCATTTATAAGGGATATCAGTCGTCATACGGATCGGGAAACGACGGTCTTCCGTAAATAATATATACTTTTCACTAGGCCGAGCCTTCAGCAACGCCTCTTTCTCGTCTTGTGTAGCTATGATCTCCATCGGATAGAACGAATTGAAATCATCAATTGCCTGATACTGCTCTATCTCAGCCTGAGGTAATTTCGGAGCCCGTTTCCCATTCAGCTTATTTGCTTTCAACCACTCGGCATCAGCTGTTTCCTCAAACGCAGGATATGTTACCGTCGGGTAATATTTACTGCCAGACGATACATTCTTCAGATAATAAATATAATAATTACCCGGGACCGTCTGTGGTTGGAAAACAACCTCTCCTTTTTCCCGGTTCACAGTAAACCGGGCCACATTAGTTACCCGTTTACCAGTCTTAGCATCCACAACAATCAAATTCTTCTCTTCCGGATTCAGATCACGGCGACGCCAATTCATCGTAGCCAAAACAGCATCACCTGCTTTATCTACCGACACAACCACTCGATGATTCCCTAACGAATCCGCATCCCAAACACCTGTTCCATACAAAGAAGGAAGCGGCTTTTCTTGTGCAGAAAGGGACGCGATAGCCAGAAAACCGACTAAACTAATCCAAATTTTCTTCATGTTCTTAAATTTAAAAGGTCTTTAATAAGACGTATATTGTTTTATGCTGTTCAACAGTTCTTCCTGTTTTCTTCGTTTTTCCAAGTCTGCCGGATCCATTTTCTGCCGGAAAGTTTGCTTCAGCTGTGCATTCAGCTCCTTGAAACGGGCAATCTCATCTGCCGAAAAGTCTGAAATCAACTGATCAGCCGGAGTCACCAGTTCATATCCCAACTTCACCAAGACATCGCCTGCTACAGATTCAAAGATACGAATATCTTCCGAAGAAAGTTCGTTCATAAACTTCTTTGAATTATTTTTAAGAATCGGCTTTGTCACATTCGACCACATCTTTCCTGCAACAGCCGTATTCTTCGACTCACGACTTGTATAATATTCCATGATTTTATCTGTATATGGCACTTGCAGGAAATCACACAATTTCCGCATTTCCGTCTCCGGATCAGCTATCAGTGATTCATAATTCAACATATAAAAGCGTTCCGGCTCACAGGAGTCCTTGAGCTTCAAGGCCTCTTCCTGATCTTTCTTCCAGTTCTGGGCCAAGGCATAGATATGTTTCTCTCCAACAATCGCTTTCTGGAATGACAAGGCCACATCACGACCGTCCCGATACAAATAAATATAATAAGGTTTGATACCTGTCGATTCAATCCCCTTGGCATAAAACATATTCTTCATGCTCTTGCATAACCAGAAAGAAGCACCATGCTGTCGGGCTGCCGTTTCATAAATCACCCGGAATAATTCATACAAGGTTGACTGGCAGCATAAAGCCATGATTTCTTCCGTTTCTATACGTACACCTTCCCATGGAACCGGATTACAATTTACCAGTTCACATACATCTGAAGCCAACCGGTGAAAATGTTCCGGCTGATTCAGATCTCCGTATTTATCCAACAACGGGATAAACCGTTGGAGAATATGAGGCGGATGCGGAGCCGTTATCTGATCTACGGCATCCAACATCACCCGCAACAAATTTGAACCGGAACGCTGGGTTCCGATCATCTGTATTCCTTGAATCTTTTCTTTCATATAGCAAATAATATTAATCCGATCAATCCTGATCCCAATATCAGAAATATCGGATTGAGATTGTATTTATAAGAAATACCAAAGTTGATCAGAAACAAACCAATTGTTCTGATCTCCAAAGGCATTGTATTTCCAATAGTGATAGCAGAAGCAAAGATCATACCTATGACTGCAGCCCGGATTCCCTGCAACATAGCTTTCACCACTTTCGAATCCCGGATCACTTCTATAAACCGGGATAACAACACCGTCAAAACAGCCGGTGGCGTAAAAATAGAAACTGTAGCAATCAAAGCGCCCCAAAAACCGGCAACCAAATAACCAATGAATGTGGCCGTTATAAAGATAGGCCCCGGCGTTACCTGCCCAATGGCTATTCCATCGGCAAATTCCGGAGAAGTCAGCCAGCCCAGATTATCAACAAACAACTCATGCAAGGCCGGAATCACTACATATCCTCCACCAAAAAGCGTCAGACTAATTCCAGAAAAGGTTGAAGCGATCTGCCAAAGAATCGGTGATTCCGTCTGTTGTCCCGCAAACAGCAGCAAAGCCAGGAGCAACAAAACAACGCAAACAGATATGCCCCACTGTTTCCTGGATATTTGTGCTAAACCGGACTTATCTTTCTCGCCTATTTCTTTTTCCTCCCACTTGAAAAAGCAACAATAACCAATCAATGCGCCACCGATCATTACGACAAATGTAACCTGGATTCCTCCTATCAAGATCAATAGCAGCATCGAAACCAAATTGATAGCCCAATGGATCTTGGATTTCATATTTTTCCGGGCCATTCCGATGGCAACAGTCAGTATGAGAGCTGTCACAGCCGGAGTAATGCCTAAGAAGAAATTCTTCACGGCCGGAACACTTCCATAGCTCACATAGAACCAGGAGAGAAAAAGAACCAGTAAAAAAGATGGGATGATAATGGCCACAAAAGAAGCCATAGCTCCAGCAACACCTCGCAATTTATATCCTACATAAGCAATAACATTGACCGCTACCGGTCCAGGCAGGACGGATGTCAATGAAATACCATCCAAGAGATCTTCTTCCTTCAGTTTCTTGTCTATTTCCACCAACTGCTTCTGGACAATTGCCACCAACGACATATAACCGCCAAACGCTGTTGCTCCCAACTTCAAGAAAACCCAGAATATATATAATAGAGAAACTTTCTCCGTAGAGCCAGTCTCTGTACTTTTCGTCATTTCGGGCATAACTTCAGGCCTTTATTTGATTTCTGTAAAATAGTTCTTAAACAAATCAGCCGAAACATACAAAGCCCGATACGGAGCATAAGCCATTCTGCTTTCCCACAAAACCTTACCCGATTGGTCTGTAATCAGGATAGAACCTGTCTTTGAACTGCATTGTAACAGGTTTCCATTGGGCATCAAATAAGCGCTTCCCATCCGTGAAGTATATTTGTCTTTCGGTAGTTTTACTTTTAAGGTTGTCTCCGCCGTCCGGTTCTTTTCATCTAGCTTAAAGGCTAAGGCTCCCGACTGCATTTCATACAATCCGTTATCAAACAGCATCAAATCGCCATTCGGATTGATATATGGAGTATGTTGGAATGAGAAATAAGCCGTTGAATCCATCTTGAAATCACCGCCACGACCAAATTTCCATAGCATTTTTCCCGTATTTCTGTCTATTTTCCATATCTGGTCTTCTATAGGAACTGATACCAGATAATTACTGTCAGTATCAAAACAGAAACCATTCATATGAAAACGGTCATACATATAACGGGATATATATGGATCTTTCTCTATATCCCAAACATCCCATGCCGACCAAGTCTTCAATACTTGTCCCAATGTATCCAGCATTAAAATACCGTCACCACCCAAGGTATCTCTTACCATTTTTCCGTTCACCTCAATCTCTGCTACTTTCTTAGGCCGGTACATGGTATATATATGATTTTCATCATCCATCCAAAGATCATGATGGATCACCTGATATTCCTTTTCTTTATGGATCTTGTTCATATCCAAACGCCGAAGCATTTCTCCCGTCAATGAAACCTCGGCAATTCCTGTTCCTCCGGCAAAACCGATCGAACCTCTGCGCATCGGTTTCTTATGTTCCTCGTTACGAACCTCTTCCGGAGTCATCGGTTCGTCATCGATAAAATCTTTTACAAACGGACGCAACATAGCCAAGATAGTTCCCCGGGGCGTAATTGAAGCCGCACGGACACCAATATCATCTATTTGCCAATACCAGCGCATATCTCCTTTGTTATCCAACAAAGCCATATAACCTGGCAAGCGTCCAAAACAAACTAATATAAAACCGTCATCACCCAAAGCATCCGGATCATGCGGACGTTCTTCATTGAGCCAATGGTTTACCAGCCAAGGCGACTGTTCACGGGTCTTAAAACTCAACACTTTTGATTTTTGATGGAAAAGATTATCAATAACAATTTGATATTCATATTCGGTATCAGCCTTCAACAACAATAAATCAAGCCGATGATCTTTCTTCGACGAAGAAACACAGGTTCTAAATTTACGTCCGGAAACTTTTTCCCAATATTCTATATAAACAGGAGCTTCTTTCTCCAACTTTACTTCTACCTGATTATACATAGCCGTATTATGAGGTGAAGTCAAGGTTAATTCTAATAACTGATTCTTTTCTTTCCAATATAGGAATCCGACCACGATTATTAGCAAAATTCCTACTACAAAAATCAAACGCTTCATATCAATCTTTCTAAAGTAAGAAAAGTTATTTGTGCCACTATATCGAGGCACAAATAACTTTATATTCCATTAATTATTGAGGCAAACGAGATGGATTCTCAGCATCCATATATGTATTCAACTGTGCATCATCCAAAGGATACGGGAAATAGCGAAGTCTTTCGGTTACATTTGTCGGACTTGCCAAATCTAATTCTTTCAAATGAGCATTAACAGTCTCTTCATATTTACCGAATCGGATCAAATCAGCTCTACGCTGGAATTCGAATACCAATTCATAACCACGTTCGTCCAAAATAGCCTGATTCATGTCTTCTTTACTTCCTGATACTGGGAATTCGGTACTTGAACCATATTCCGGAGCACCGGCACGTGCACGGATTTCATTCAGATAAGGAAGAGCAGCTGCCGGCCCATTCAGGTTATTCTCAATTTCAGCCTTACACAAGATAACATCCGACAAACGGAAAATTGAAATAGTACGTCCATCATAGTAAGCATCCGAAACCATATCATACGAATATTTCATTGTCGCTACATTAACCAGTAACTTAGTCGTATCATTAGGCGGAACTGTTTGTCCCTTTTCCGGCATCATATAATAGAAACCATATTCTGACTGATCATCACGATTGGCATCACCTGTATAATTGTAATAGAAGAACTGCTTACGTGGGTCAGCATCATTATATTTACGCCAGAACGGAAGTGATACGCCATAATACTGCCAACGGTTAGTTACATCTGGGTGATCTGATGGACCAAAATGGTTGGTAATTTCACCACCATTGGTTCCTGATTCATGCAGAATACAGAAAATAAACTCCTTATTGAATTTATTATTTTCAGACCAAACATTCTTAAAGTCCGATTCCAACGCATATACACCTTTATCACGTAATTCCAATACCATATCAATATATGTCTTGGCATTGGTATAATCATGACTTCTTAAATAGATTTTTCCCAGCAAAGTAGCAGCAGCTCCTTTTGTGGCGCGTGCCAAATCCTGTCCAGTCCATTCTTCCGGAAGAACTTCAATACATTCCTTTAAATCGGCAATCATAAAATTATTAACATCTTCCACTGAAGTCAAAGGCATATTCTTCGCCGTAGACGGATCTATTAATTCAGTAATCAAAGGCACAGGTCCCCAACCATCTGTTAAATCACGATATGCCAAAGCACGTAAGAACTTAGCCTGAGCAATTACCTGCTTCTTCTTGGTTTCATCCATACTGATGTTGTCAATATTCTGTAAAAGCACATTGGCATTCGAGATCACCTGATACATACACTGCCAATTATACTTAAAATATCGGTTATTGGCATCATACGTCATGTTACTCAATTTGGTCGGGTCACCAGCAGCTGTCGAATATCCCATATCTGTTGTGTAATCCGTTGTCATCACCATATAACCTGCATAATACATCCAAGCATCACCAGGATAAGGATTCAAATCCGCATAGATACCTACCAGTGCCGCATCAATATCACTTTCTGAAGTGTAAGCGTTTGCGGTTGTCAAATTACTATATAATGTTGGCTCCAAATCCGTGCAGGCTGTAAATCCCATTGAAAGTCCAGCTGCCACCACAAAGCCAAGTAAACACTTTTTCATATACTTAAATATTTTATAATCCTACTATTTAAAATGTTATATTCAAACCAAATGTATAGGTTCTCATGCTCGGATAGGCGTTGAAATCCAAACCGGCACCAGCATTAGCTGTCTGATTAGAACCACTCTGCTTCTGCTGTTCGTATGACTTCGTATCTGTTTCCGGATCCCAGCCAGAATAACCGGTAATCGTGAATAAGTTTTCAGCAGAGAAATATACCCGGCAAGAACTAACAAATTTCTTAAACGGAATCGTATAACCGAAAGTTAAGTTCTTCAAACGCAAGAATGATGCATCTTCTACAAAGTGATCGTTTACATAACCACCATATTGTGAATAGTAGAAACCGTTACGAGGAATATCTGTATCGGTGTTGGTTGGAGTCCAACGATCCAATGCTTCTGGAGTTTTCTTCCATTCCAAATTCATGCGAGTCATATTCAACAAATCATTACCAACTGATCCTTGGAAGAAGATAGACAAATCAAAGTTCTTCCATGCAAAGTTGTTGGTCAAACCGAAGATGAAGTCCGGATTTGCATGACCGATAATTGTACGGTCGTTTGAATCGATGATACCGTCACCATTCACATCTTCGAACTTCGGATCACCGGGTTTTGAGTTAGGTTGCGGAGCATAAGTTTCTCCCTCTTGTAATACACCTATATATTTGTAACCGAACAATGAACCTAATTCTTCTCCTTCGCGAACAATAGCATAATGTTCTTCTGATACTTCACCCATTGGCTTAGATGATTGAATATAAATATCACCGTTATCACCCAAGTTCAATACCTTATTTCTATTCAAAGAGAAGTTAAACTTCGTATCCCAAATAAAATCACCAGTCAAGTTGTGAGAAGTGAAATCTAATTCAAAACCACGGTTCTGAATAGATCCGATATTACTTTGTCCTGAAGTAAAACCAGTGTACATCGGCATCTTGATAGCCAACAACAAATCATCCGTTCTCTTCCAGTAACCATCCAAAACTACTGAAATCCGGTTGTCCAAGAATCCCATATCTACACCGACGTTCCACTGTTTGGTAGTTTCCCATTTCAAACTCTTATTTTCAGCACTACTCTGGCTCATGTGAACACCGGCAGTATTAGTAGAACCATCAAATGTATAACGGGTATTCGACATCAATGCGTACGAAGCATAATCACCAATACGTTCGTTACCGGTTACACCAAAACCTGCACGTACTTTCAAGTTGCTGAACAGATTCAGATTCTTAATGAAATCTTCCTCGCTGGCACGCCAAGCTAATGATCCAGAAGGGAATGTTCCCCAATGTTCATTAGAACCAAAACGAGAAGAACCATCACGACGTACAGTTACTGTTGCCAAATACTTGTTATTAAACGTATAGTTCACACGACCAAAGAAAGATATCAAAATATTTTCTGTCTTATTGGAAGCAATACTTGTAACTGTTGAAGCAGCCCCCATGTTG
>ERZ827471.1544-NODE-1544-length-13431-cov-4.507551_pt1 | contig 13431 bp, 9 predicted proteins | sample MGYA00519772_ERZ827471 | MGnify/ENA primary metagenome ERZ827471 (study PRJEB31778, sample SAMEA3449315) | human gut metagenome | biome: human gut; feature: human-associated habitat; material: faeces | place: United Kingdom | collected 2010/2012 ... | reverse complement strand
CGACTAAAGTCACAAATATAGGGTATTGTCTCTCTTTGGGGGCGTCTTCTTGCCTGCGGCAAATCAGAAGTTCTTGATTTTGTAGGAGAGGTGTGTTAGAATGTACACAAACAAATTTTCGGAACATATGTTCATGAAGAGGTGATACTATGACAGAAAGAGAGATTCCTTTGGAGAGAAAGTTAAAGATTTTAGCAGATGCGGCGAAGTATGATGTTGCGTGTACTTCGAGTGGGTCAAGTCGAAGAGGGAAGAAGGGGCATCTCGGGAATACGGTATCTGCGGGTATCTGTCATACATTTTCTTCCGATGGACGGTGTGTTTCTCTTTTGAAGATTCTTTTTAGTAATGATTGTGTTTTTGACTGCAAGTATTGTCCGAGTCGTGCTGCGAACGAGAAGGAAAGAGCAACATTTACCCCGGAAGAGATTTGCAGGCTTGTGGTGGAGTTTTATCGTCGGAATTATATTGAGGGGCTGTTTTTAAGTTCTGCGGTGGTGAAGAGTCCGGCATATACGATGGAGCGAATGTATGAGGCGATTTATATGCTTCGGAATAAGTATCATTTTAATGGTTATATTCACGTGAAGGCGATACCAGGGGCACCGGATGATATTATATATGCACTTGGATTTTTAGTAGACAGAATGAGTGTGAATCTGGAATTACCTACTGCCGAAGGCTTGAAGAGACTGGCACCGAATAAGAAGCCAAAGAATCTGATTCGGCCGATTCAGCAGATTCAGAGAGGAATACAGACGCAGAGAGTAGCACTTGGTAAGGATAGCCGAATGGAGCGGGCGAAGGGAAATCAATATTTGTCGAATAGTATATTTAATGAGAAGAATACTTCCTCTGTTGAGGAGAAGTCTGTATTTTCTATAATGGAAGACGCGCAGAAATCTGTTAAGAAGAATGATAATGTAAATAGGCGACAAAATGATGCGGCCTTTTTCAAAGAAACTAGGTTAGAAAGAGATATAGGTAGTAATATAGATACAGAAAATAGTATGAGTGTCGCTACAAATAGTAGTATAGAAAATAGTTTGAATAGCAATATAGGAAGAAGAGGCAGAGAAAATGCGGCAATGTCTGATAATACATCACAGATGGGAAATGGAATGAGTGGTGGAGTAGAAAGTAAAATAACACTCCCATCCCATTTTTTGCAGACTACAGGAAAGCGAGAAGGGGCACAGTTTGTACCAGCAGGGCAGAGTACGCAGATGATTATCGGAGCTTCTGGAGAGAGTGATTTTCATCTGCTTTCACTGACTCAGCGGCTTTATCAGCAGTATGATTTAAAAAGAGTGTTCTATTCTGCCTATGTGCCGCTGAATGATGATCCAGAACTTCCAGTAATTGGAACCGCACCACCTCTTTTGAGGGAACACCGTTTATATCAGGCAGATTGGCTGCTTCGGTATTATGGATTTCAGGCGGATGAACTCCTAAGTTCGGAGCGGCCGAATTTTAATACATTTATAGATCCGAAGTGTGACTGGGCATTACGACATTTAGAATATTTTCCTGTAGAGATTAATCAGGCAAGCTATGAACACCTGCTTCGTGTTCCGGGAATAGGGAATAAGTCCGCAGGGCGAATTGTCAGGGCAAGAAGACAGGCGGCACTTGATTTTGAAGATATCAAGAAGATGGGAGTGGTATTAAAGCGGGCAGTTTATTTTATAACCTGCAGAGGTAAGATGAAGTATCATACACCGATAGAAGAAGACTTTATTACCCGCCAGCTTATTGGGACGAATCAGAAAGATAACTGGAAGATAGAGCATCCAACAACATACAGACAGTTATCTTTATTTGATGATTTTAATTTGACGTGAACTCCCCATCACCTAAAGAAAGCAGAAATGATATGGTAGTTTTTACATGTAAAGATAGATTTGATGATATGATGACCTGTATTTATGAAGCGTGGGCATCCCATCTTGGACATAACAATATAAAGTTAAGAACAGAGCCGCTTGGAACAATGGAACTTTTTTGTGAATACCGTCATGTGGAGGCAGATAAAGAGAAAACAGAGAGTGTGATAAGAACGATTCAGCAAAAGATTTCCTTTCATGCATATCAGATGGTATATCATGCAGCGATGGCAGCAGATGAAGAGGAGAAGCTTGATAGTATTTATCGTTTTTTAATATTGGGATTCCATTATGGCAGGAAGATTCTCGATTCGCTACAGAATCCGATCGTAATGAAAATATTTGAGTTAGAACGAAAAGCAAGTAATGAAGCACATATATTTCGGGAATGTATTCGGTTTACCGAGATGAATCATCACATACTTGTGGGGATAATTTCTCCCAAATGTGATGTCGTTACCTTACTTGCACCACATTTTGTGAATAGATTACCTTCTGAAGACTGGATGATCATAGATGATAACAGAAGAACAGCAGTGGTACATCCGGCAGATCAGCCATATTATCTGACATCTCTTTCCGAAGAAGAAATGTCAGAATTCCTGGCAAGAGAATCTGCAGCAAAGGATACCGATAGTATGACTGCACTGTGGAAAACATTCTTTCAGACGATTGGGATTAAAGAACGTAAGAATCCAGTATGTCAGCGCAATCTTATACCGCTCTGGTATAGAAAGCACATGTCAGAAATGCAGGATTAATCCTGAAAGAATCGGGTTTCTAACGAAAAATTGTTCCAAAGTTTTCCTGATCGTAAATTTTAAGTAATTCCTGTACGCCTTCTTTTACTTCATCACGAGTAAAATCTGCTGCTTCAAGTTCAGCATCAGCCATACGGTTTAGATCATAATAGAAGAACAGACCGACTTTTAATATGTCCGGATTAATTGGATTAGCATATTCATAGAGAATATCTTCTGCATCATTAATATTGCCATCGTTGATCATTTGCTTTAACTTAGGATAGAGCGTATTTTCCTGAAGAAGACCTTTTTCAGCATCAAGCCAGCATCCCGGTTTGATTCCATAGGCAATTTTAAGATAAGTTTCTATTAATTCATTTGTTAAGCGTAAGTCAAAATCATCACGAAGCATGTTGTAAAACCTCCTGTTTTTCATAATGTACTCACAGACTCTTCTCACAAAAGTAAGGATGTGAAGACTCCCGAAGTACATAGCATTATTAAACTTTATAATTATACACTAGAGTTCGCGGAAATTTCAATATTTATCTTATGGCAATCAAGTAAAATCCTATAAAAGTTCAGAATTATAAAAATGATTTTGATCTATGTATTTTGGCATAGAATCAAAATCATTTTTTTGTTATAATATCTTTGCCAAAACAGGAGGAAAAATAAAATGGTAAAAATAGATTTAATTACAGGGTTCTTAGGTTCGGGTAAGACCACATTTATAAAAAAATATGCAAAGTATCTTATAGATCAGGGATTAAATATCGGTATATTAGAGAATGATTTTGGGGCAGTAAATGTCGATATGATGTTACTTCAGGACATTGCAGGAGAAAAATGTACATTGGAAATGGTAGCAGGTGGATGCGATAAAGATTGTCATAGAAGAAGATTTCGCACAAAACTTATTGCAATGGGAATGTGCGGATATGACAGAGTGTTGATTGAGCCGTCTGGAATTTTCGATATGGACGAATTCTTCGATGCCCTTCATGAATCTCCGCTTGACAGATGGTATGAAATAGGAAATGTAATTACAGTTGTAGATGCAATGCTTGAAGAGAACCTCTCAGAAGACGCAGAATTCATCCTTGCATCGGAAGTAGCCAATGCAGGCATTGTTTTATTAAGTAAAGCGCAGGAGGCAGCAGAGACCGATATAGAGCGCACAAAAGCACACCTTAATAAAGCAATGGAATCTGTCCATTGCGACCGCCAATTTGAAAAAGAAATCTTTGCCAAAGATTGGAATAAACTTTCTGATGCAGATTTTAAAAAAATTCAGTCAGCAGGCTATGTTGGTGCAGATTATGAGAAAAAAGACATTGCAGAAGAAGATGCATTTCAGTCATTATATTTTATGAATTTAACTATGCCGGTAGAGAAACTTGAAGAAAAAGTAAAACAAATATTTAACGACAAAGAATGTGGGAATATCTTCCGAATAAAGGGATTTATGCAGACAAAATCAGATCAGTGGATTGAACTTAATGCCACACATCAAAATATTACTATACAACCGATAAAAGAAGGACAGGAAATCTTCATAGTAATAGGAGAAAAACTAAACAAAGAAAAGATAACTACTAATTTGATGGGGACACAGACACCGCTCTGCTAGAAGATATTGAGCTGAATTGTATGGAGTCTTCTAAAGAAAAAAGAATGGTTATAAGTTTGATTTTGTTCCGTTGCGCTAAGCATTCCATTCTGCCCAGAAAAACAGGAACTTGGGAAAAACGAGTCCCAAGTTCCTATGGTCAGAATTCCATAGCGCAAAGTCACAAAATGAAATACTTATAACCATTCTTTTTTCTTTATCATAGTATTCTTACAATTTAGCTCAATATCTTTTGCTAAAGCGGCGTCTGTGTCCCCATCAAATTAGTATTTAATCGTCTACAACCTGAACTTTTAACATATTTGTTGTTCCAGAACGTCCGATTGGTACACCAGAAGTAATAACAGTAACGTCACCTTTTTCAAGGAGTCCATCTCTCTTACATGCATTGATTGCACGTTCGAAGAGTACGAATACTTCCCATTCTTCTCCAAGAAGGATTGGGCGAACACCCCAGGAAAGGTTTAACTGACGGCATACTTTCTCATCCATAGCGCATCCGATGATGTCGCATCCTGGACGGTATTTGGAAATCATTCTTGCAGAGAAACCACTCTTAGTTACAGTGATGATTGCCTTTGCGTCGAGGTCGTAAGCTGTGCTGCAGGTAGCATGGCAGATAGCGTCTGTGATACCTGGGTCAGTGTATTTAGCCATATCATTGAAACGTTTGCGGTAGTTGATTTCCTTCTCTGTACGTTCAGCGATTCTTGCCATCATCTTAACAGCTTCTACAGGATAAGCACCTGCTGCTGTCTCACCAGAAAGCATAGTAGCACTTGTTCCGTCGTAGATAGCGTTAGCTACGTCAGTAGTCTCGGCACGAGTAGGACGAGGGTTCTTCATCATGGAATCGAGCATCTGTGTAGCTGTGATAACTACTTTACCTGCTGCGATTACTTTTTTGATAATCATCTTCTGGATGATTGGAACTTCTTCTTCAGGGATTTCTACACCCATGTCACCACGGGCAACCATGATACCTTCGCAGGCCTCGATGATAGAGTCGATGTTATCAACACCCTGAGAGTTTTCGATTTTAGCGATGATACGGATATCTTCGCCACCGTTTGCCTTTAAGAACGCTTTCATTTCTTTGATATCGTCTGCTGTTCTTGTGAAAGAAGCTGCAACGAAGTCAACGTCCTGTTTGATACCGAATAAAAGGTCTTCTTTATCTTTTTCACTCATGAATGGGATGGAGAGTTCAACACCAGGGATGTTAACACCTTTACGGTTAGAAATAGTTCCGCCATTCTCTACTTTACAGTGGATATCCTGCCCCTTGATAGCCACTACTTTTAATCCTACAAGACCGTCATCAATTAAGATGCTGGAACCAACATGGATATCTTTGTGTAAATCTTTGTGAGTAACACTGACAATATCCTTTGTTCCTTCTACATCTCTTGTAGTAAGACAGAAGTCCTGTCCCATCTCAAGAGTAACTCTTTCGTCTTTAAATGTTTTAAGACGAATTTCTGGTCCTTTTGTATCTAACAGACATGCAACCGGAAGGTTATGCTTTGTGCGTAAAGCTTTTACTTTATCTATTCTTTTCTTCTGATTCTCGTAAGTATCATGAGAAAAATTAAGACGGGCAACGTTCATACCAGAGAGCATTAACTGCTCTAAAACATCACCTTTATCCGTTGATGGTCCAAGGGTACAGATAATCTTGGTTTTTCGCATAGTAATAAGTCCTCCTATTTCCTTGGGTTAAAATTAGTATTACCATTCTATTTTAATAATTTCGATTGATTTGTCAACGGGTATTTCAAGGTATTTATGAGAAATGAACGTAAAATCTTCTTAATATACACGAATCAGACTGGAAATACTGTTAACTATGGAAAGTCTTTTCAAAATGTTCAAGGCATCGGTAAAATACAGTTCTTTTACTTCATCGGTAATAATAACCAGTTCGGCATTGCCATTTTGGCGGGACTTTTGAATAATCTGGGCGATACTTACCTGACTTGTTCCGAATACGCTTGTGATATTCGCAAGAACACCTGGTCGGTCAGCTACCTGCAGACGGAGGAAGAAACGGGAATAAGTATCCTGAATATTTTTCACTGGAAGTTCTTTGTAGCAGGAGCAGACATGAAGATTAGAATGTTTTTCAACGATATGTCTTGCAACTGTACATAAATCCCCGGTTACCGCACTGGCAGTCGGACGTTTGCCTGCACCACGGCCATAGTACATTGTATCATCGGATGCAGTTCCGTGAACAAATACAGCGTTAAAGGAATCATTTACTGTTGCCAGAGGATGATCCTGTGGGATTAAAATTGGAAGAACTTTTACTTCGATGCCGTCCTCATCTTTTCTTGCAATGCCGACAAGTTTGATGACAGAATTAAATTCTTTTGCATAGAAAATGTCTTTTGCGGTAATATTGCGGATTCCTTCAATATAGACATCAGAGAAGGTAACGCGAGAATGGAATGCGATGGATGCCATAATAGCGATTTTACGACCGGCATCAAGACCGTCAACATCAGCAGTAGGATCGGCTTCAGCATATCCTAAATCTGTAGCTTCTTTTAACGCTTCGTCATAGCTCATACCACTCTGTGTCATACGGGTAAGAATATAGTTTGTTGTACCATTTACGATCCCCATAACTTCAGTAATATTTTCACTGGACATACTTTGTTTTAATACTTGAATGATTGGGACACATCCTGCAACGGCAGCTTCAAACTTGAAATCACAGCCATATTTTTCGGCAGAATCTAAAAGTTCATGCCCATGTTCAGCAATTAAATCTTTATTTGCTGTAACAATCTGTTTTCCAGCTTTCATTGCTTCAAGCAAATAAGACTTTGCAGGTTCAATACCACCCATAACTTCAATAATAATAGAAATACTGTCATCTTCAATAATTTCATTCCAGTTATCTGTAAGAAGGGGAGAAGGGATACCTTCTCGTTCTTTCGAGGCATCACGCACAAGAATTTTAGTGATTTGAATTTGTGTACCACAAATATGAGAAAAATCTTCCTGACGTTCCTGGACAAGTTGATATACACCACTGCCGACAGTACCGGCACCTAATAAAGCGGCTTTTACAATTTTGTTCTGAGCTGTTTCCATATGTTTCCTCCAATTTTATGAATGATGTTTTAAAACCCTCAGGATTAGAAAATCCTGAGGGTTTTGTTTAGTTAGTTTGTTTAATTAGTTCAGTTGTCAGAACTATCTGTCAGTTCTACGACGAAGAACGATAAATGCACACATAACAAGTGCAAATACACTTACAACCATGTAAAGAACAGGGTTTGAAGCATCACCAGTTTTGGATGATTTGGATTTTTTGTTCTTTTTAGTAGTTGCTTTTTTAGTGTTTGCTTTTTTCTGTGTAGTTGTTTTCTTAGTAGTTTTTGTAGTAGGATCTGTATTTTCAGATGGATCTACACTTGGAGTTTCAGTTGTAGTAGCGGATGAGTCGTCTGCTGGAGTTTCAGTTGTAGTAGCGGATGAGTCGTCTGCTGGAGTTTCAGTTGTAGTGGCGGATGAGTCATCAGCAGGAGTTTCAGTTGTACCTGGGTCAGGAGTTTCTGTTGTACCTGGGTCAGGAGTTTCTGTTGTACCTGGGTTAGGAGTTTCTCCAGAATCTCTCTTAAGGATATGGAAATGATCTGTTCCATCAGGAGTCTCAGCTAACTTATAGTTAGGATTGAGAGAAGATGTATCTGGGTAGATATCATAGTAACCAGCTTCTTCGCCAGCTTCACGTGTAAGCTTAAGTCCAAGAGAATCACCATCTAATACACCCTCAGCTTTATAAGTAAGTTCAGGATCTTTGTCACCAACGTATTTTTCTTTATAGTCGATGTTAACCTTAACAGCCTTTGGATGAATAATAAAGAATGATTTTGCAGCAGATGGACGGTGTGTTGCATCTCCAGGATACGTTGCGATTGCAATGTATGCACCTGCCTCAACAGGAGCAGTGAATCCGAGGTAAATATACTTGCCGCCATCAACTCTGATGTAAGTTACGTTAGCTTTAGTAACTTCATTGTTATTATCATCGTATACAGTTGCATCTACAGCAAATGCAGAACCATCATATGTACAATCTACTGGATTGTTGATGATAATATGAGTGTTAGCTCTTGTGATTGTATATGTTCTTGAAATTGGTGTAGCAGAGTAAGCTGCGTCAGTAACATATAAAGTTTCTGTATAAGTTCCTGCTTTGTAGGAAGGTGTGCTGGAAGAGTATCCTTTACCATTCCAAGCTATTCCAACGTAAGAAGCCTTTACAGTAGCTTTTTTGTCGCTTGCATATCCACCAAAGTTAAAGCTGCTTGCTTTGCTGACAGATAAAACATGTCCTGGCATAGACTGATTGAAGTGTAATGTTACAGTAGAAGGCTTTGTAGCCTCATCTGTATCCTTCTTTCCTTCTGGAGTAGGACCATCAACTACTGGCTTGTCAGGTTTAACACATTCTGGGTCTGTAGCCTTTTTCTCAGAAGTCTTTGTCTTTTTAGAAGTAGTCTTCTCTTCAGAAGTCTCTGCTTCTGTCTTTTCAGCAGCAATAGTCTTCTCCTCAGGAGCTTCTGTCTTCTCAGCGGCAGTAGTCTTCTCTTCGGAAGCCTCTGTTTTTTCAGTTACAGTTGTTGCGTCTTTAGAAACTTCTGTCTTCTTTTCAACTTCAGTTGCTTTCTCCTTAGGAGCTTCTGTAGTAGCTTCGCTCTCAGATACTGCAGCAACGTCTCTTGCGAATGAAGAAACTGGTGCGGTGCTTAATGCAACGGAGCAAGCAAGAGTCAGTGCTAAAAGATTTTTGTAGATTCTTTTTTTCATTTGTTCCTCAACATCCTTTCTTAAATTTGCCGTAGTTCTTTTGAAATAAAAAATTACGAAAGTTATATAAAAGTATAGTTTATTATAGCAGAGGTCTTGGAAATAAGCAATAAATAAAGTAATATAAAAATGTTTTACAAGCGTAGTTTTTTGATTTCAAAGGAAAAAATATGATACAATAATTTGTAGTATTGTTATACAAAAAGAGAAGAATAGAAATAAAAAAATTTTAACCGGACAAAAGGTATGTATTGATAATTTAATTGTATAAAAAATATAATTAAAATATAAAAAATGAGTTTGTTTTGAGAGAGTATGCTTGAAAAAATATTACATATAAAAAAGAAGCAAAAACAGATGTCATCTTAAAATATTATCAAAAATATAAAAATAGATGAGAAAATTTTTGCTTCTTTTTTATCCTTTTCTAGCAAGAAGACTCCGACCTCTAAGGGACACCACTGAAAAATTAACTTTGCATACAATATATAGCACTGTAAAGTTAACAAACATACTTTATTTCGTATTGATTTACACGAAAAAAGACTTTTTCAGTGGCATCCTATAGGTGGGGGAGGACGTCACAAATCAAATTTGCCGTATTTTTAAAGTATGCTGAAAATTGTAACGCATATCTTGCAGAAAGCATTTTTCAGACATGCTCTAGAATCCAAAGAGTTTTAAATCTTCTTCAACAGTTCCAATTCCTGCAATACCAAAAGTATTTACAAGAACTTTTGCCACATTTGGGGATAAGAAAGCTGGAAGAGTTGGTCCAAGGTGGATATTTTTCACTCCAAGATAGAGAAGGGCAAGTAAAACAATAACGGCCTTCTGTTCGTACCAGGAGATGTTATAGAGGATTGGAAGTTCATTAATATCTTCAAGTCCAAATACTTCTTTTAATTTGAGGGCAATAACGGCGAGGGAGTAGGAATCGTTGCACTGTCCGGCATCGAGTACTCGTGGAATGCCACAGATATCTCCTAAATCAAGTTTATTGTATTTATATTTTGCACAGCCTGCAGTAAGGATGACGGTGTCTTTTGGCAATGCTTTTGCAAAATCTGTGTAGTAGTTTCTTGATTTCATGCGACCGTCACAACCAGCCATAACGACAAACTTTTTAATTGCGCCGGACTTTACAGCGGCAACAATATCATCGGCAAGGGCAAGTACCTGGTTGTGGGCAAAGCCTCCAACAATTTCTCCATGTTCGATTTCTTCTGGTGGAGTACAGTGTTTTGCCTGTTCGATAATTGAGGAGAAGTCTTTTTCTTCACCGATTTCTCCAGGAATGTGTTTGCAACCTGGATATCCGGTTGCACCTGTTGTGTACAATCTGTCTTTATAGCTGTCCTTTGGTGGAACGATACAGTTTGTTGTCATGAGAATTGGACCGTGAAAGCTTTCAAATTCTTCTTTCTGTTTCCACCATGCATTGCCGTAGTTGCCTGCAAAGTGGCTGTATTTCTGGAATGCGGGATAGTAGTGTGCAGGCAGCATTTCAGAGTGTGTATACACGTCTACTCCTGTACCTTTTGTCTGTTTCAGCAGCATTTCCAAATCTCTCAGGTCGTGACCGGAAACCAGAATACCAGGATTTTTCCGTACACCCAGCGCAACCTTTGTCATCTGTGGATTGCCGTAAGCAGTTGTATTTGCTTCATCCAGCATTGCCATAGCATCTACGCCGTATTTACCTGTTTCCATAGTCAATGCCACAAGGGCTTCCACATCCAGACTGTCATCCAGCGTTTTTGCCAGTGTTTCCTGCAGGAATGCATCAATGGCTTCGCTTTCCTTGCCCAGTGCGTTTGCATGTTTGCTGTAAGCAGCCATGCCTTTCAGACCATACACAATCATTTCCCGTAGACTGCGGATATCTTCATTTTCTGTGGAAAGAACGCCTACCTGTGCGGCTTTTTCCGCAAAAGTTTCTTCTGTTCCATTCCATTTTGCAGCTTCTGTCAAACCTGCATCACTGCCCAATTCTGCCAGCAATGCTTCTTTACAAGCCAATGTGTCCACAATACGTCTTGTAATTTTTTCATCATCAAAGTTAGCGTTTGTAATGGTGATGAACAAATTTTCTGTCACCAGATGGTTCACATCTGTTCCAACCTTTTTACCCGCTTTCCGCAGCTTTGTCGCTACATCAGAAAGCCCCTTTGTCACATAAATCAATAAATCCTGTAAGCCGGCTGTCTGTGCGCTTTTCCCGCATACCCCCACACGGGTACAGCCTTTGCAGCCGGCTGTTTCCTGACACTGAAAACAAAACATATTCATCATTCTTCTCTCCTTTTCATCTATCTTTTATCCTTCCAAAGGAAAAATAACTGTTAATAACATTTTGAATGCTTCCTGACCATAAACAGCATGGGGTTTTCCTGCTGGCATTACCAGTGTTTCCCCTGCTTCCAAAATATATTCTTTGCCGTCTACCGTAAATTTTCCGGTGCCTTCCAGCACTGTCACCATGGCATCCCCATGAGATGCATGGGTACTGATTTCTTCATCCTTATCAAAAGCAAAAATAGTCAAACTAACTGCTTTATTCTGTGCCAGCGTTTTGCTGACCACCTGTCCCGGCTGAATACTGACCTGTTCCGCCAGACGCAATCTATTTTCATGTGGAATGTTTTTGATATATCCCATAGCTTCCGCCTCCTTTTGAAATCCTATTGTTTTCTACGGCTCTATTTTATGACAAAGCCATGTTCATTTCCGTTGTTTTTCCAACAAAAAAAGTATTTCTTCTCAAGAAAACAAAAAAGCTGAAATCCTTTATCAAAGATTTCAGCTTTTTATTTGATTTGTTTTCATTGGGAAATTTTTCAGAAATACTTCTCAACAACATTCTATTTTAGGTAATAGCGGACGCACGCTGCCTCTCTCTTCCAATTTGCTTGGTACCAGTGCCTTTTTGGGATATTGATCTCCAGCCCACATTTGCTCCAGCCAAAACAATGCCGCTTCTGCCATTTCCTGACGCATGATCTGTACTGCTGTTAGGGGAATACCGTAACAATCCTGCTGTCTGGTCATGCTGCAAGCCACAACACTCATATCCTCTGGTATGGAAATGCCCATTTCCCGCAGTGTATACACAACCGCACCGGCAGATACCCCTGCTCCCAACAGCAAAGCCGTCGGTTGAATACGTTCGCACATATCTTTCAAAGAAGATTTCACTTCTTCCTGACTGCCGCCGTATTCCACAATGCTGCCAACTTCTCCTTTGCATGACATGGCATGGAGGAAGGCAAACATCTGCATTTCAAATAAAGCAGCTTCCTTTTTATTTTTGCTGCCAATAAAAGCAATTTTCCGATGTCCATTGGCAAACAAATGATTCAGTGCCAACTCAATGGCTAAAGTATGGTGTGGCACAACACTGTAATATTTGCTGTCGTCGGGACCATCCCCTAAAAAGACAATGTTTTCCGTATATGTCCGCAGCTGCTGAATCACATGTTCTGGAAAAACGCCAATGGCAATGATACCCTGCAGTTCTCTGCCAATTTCTTTTACAGACAATCCCTCTGCCAAAAACAATGGTACTGTTTCCAGATTTCTGGCAAAATCGAATTCAAACTGTACAAGGGATTCAATAAAATGTAACTGTGTAGGCGAAAGATTGCGCATGCGGTCATAGGTCTGGAATAAATCAGAGGATTCGCCACATAATTCATAGAACATCTTTCCGGTAAGCTGGCTGAGCTTATATACGGTATAGACATCGACTTTTCCGGTATCCCCATTGGCAAGTCTTTTGTACGAGGAAAGGGACATATCTAGTGCTTTTGCCATATCCTGCTGTGAATAGCCGAGTTTAAAGCGCTCTCTTTCCAGATTTGTTCCAAGATTTCTGGATAATTGTTCGCGTGTCAGCATGAACCATCACCTCCGAATAAAATATCAAATCTATTATAATAATAAACGCTAAAAAGGTCAAATGACATATCGCGTTTCCGGATAAGGATCATTTCTGACCCCTGACCGACAAAAGTCGCCGGAAATATCAAAAAATTTAGCCCCGAATTGAAAAAATAGGAAAGATATAATCAATATGTAAATAAAAAGTCAAATTCAGTCAAAACAAAAAGAAAGGGGAAAGACGAAAGGTATAGGATAAATACATAAAAGGGAACTGATGCGTCCGGCATACAGTTCTTTTTTTGTTTTTTATGTGAACGAGTGCACAAAAGCAGGAAATTATGGTAAACTGTTTCATAGGAATAATGAGCGGATGTATGCTCATGAAAAGGGGTATTATAAGTGGAAAAACAACGATTACATTATTATGAACAGCTTGCAGAACTGTATCCGACGATTG
>ERZ827471.1539-NODE-1539-length-13490-cov-4.960625_pt1 | contig 13490 bp, 6 predicted proteins | sample MGYA00519772_ERZ827471 | MGnify/ENA primary metagenome ERZ827471 (study PRJEB31778, sample SAMEA3449315) | human gut metagenome | biome: human gut; feature: human-associated habitat; material: faeces | place: United Kingdom | collected 2010/2012 ... | reverse complement strand
TGTCCACGTCGCTGTACAAGGCCGACCGCGAGCTGGTGTCGCACGGCGTGACCACCATCTTCCACTCGCTGTCGGTGTACGGCGCGCACGTGTTCGACCACAAGCCCATCCGCGATTTCGGCAACGTGAGCGCCCTCATCGACCGCGTGGCCGCCCTGCGCGCGCACCGCGCAGCACTTCTGACCCGGCGAGACGCGCTGAACAGCCTTCTTTCCACACTGGACAAAACCATTGAGCAAGAGGAAGGAGGAATTTCCATGCAGGACACAGAAAAATTTGCCTGCTTCAAACAGGCGCTTCAGCGCCGCGAACACCTCGTGCTCGCCGTTCAGCTCCAGCACCTTTTCGCTTTTGACCTTTTCCTGCTGGGCGGGCATGCTGTTCAGCACCTTTTCCATTTCGATGGACAGCGGGCCGCTGCTGGACAGGCATACCGGGTGGCTCTTCAGGCGCTGAGACAAGCGCACTTCAGTCACCTTGCCGTCCAGAGCCTCTTTCATGGCCTCGAACAGCTCCTTATTTTCTTCGTTTTTGGCTTTAACTTCCTCTTTTTCCGCGTCGGTCTCAATGCCGAGATCGTCGGCGGAGATGTTGCGGAACTCTTTTTCTTTTTCCTTGTCGCCGTAGCTGCGCAGCATCTGGAGCATGAACTCGTCTACATCGTCCGTCAGGTACAAAATGTCGAAGCCTTTGTCCAGCACGCGCTCGGCGGCAGGCAGCTTGGCCAAACGGTCGGTGCTTTCGCCCGCGGCGTAGTAGATATATTTCTGGTCCTCAGGCATGGCCTCGTAATATTCCCGCAGCGTTACCAGCTTGTTCTCCTTGGCGCTGTGGAACAGCAGCAGATCCTGCAGCAGCTCCTTGTTCATGCCGTAGGAGGCATAGCAGCCCATCTTGAGCTGCAAGCCGAAATTCCTGAAGAACTCTTCGTATTTTTCACGGTCGTTTTTCAGCCAGGCGGCCAGCTCGTTTTTGATCTTACGCTCCAGCGTGGTTTTGATGAGCTTGAGCTGGCTGTCATGCTGCAGCATTTCGCGGCTGATGTTCAGGCTCAGGTCCTCGCTGTCCACAAGGCCCTTCACGAAGCTGAAATAATCCGGCAGCAGGTCGGCGCATTTTTCCATGATGAGCACGCCGCTGGAATAGAGCTGCAGGCCCTTTTCATATTCCTTGGTATAGTAGTTGTAGGGCGTGCGCGAAGGGATGAACAACAGCGCGTTAAACGTGGCGGTGCCCTCGGTCTTGCTTTGGATGACGCGGGCGGGGTCAGAATAATCGCCGAATTTATCCTTGTAGAACTGGGCGTACTCCTCGTCCTTGACCTTTTTCTTGTCACGCTTCCAGATGGGCACCATGCTGTTGAGCGTCTCGTCCTCGGTGTACGTTTCGTACTCCGGAGCCTTGTAATGCCCCTCCTCATCCTTGTCCGTGCCCTCGATGGCGCGGCTCTTTTCCCGCAGCATCTTGATGGGGTAGCGGATATAATCGGAGTATTTTTTGACGATGCCCGCCAGGCGCCAGTCGTCCAGGAACTCGTCGTAGTGCTCCTCGCCTTCGTTTTCCTTCACAACAAGGATGACCTCGGTGCCCACGTCCTCTTTGTCGCAAGGCTCGATGGTATAGCCCTCAGCGCCCGTGGACTCCCACTGCCAGGCCTCCTGTGCGCCGAACGCGCGGCTGCGCACCGTCACGCGGCTGGCCACCATGAACGCAGAGTAGAAGCCCACGCCGAACTGGCCGATCACATCCACCTTGCCGCCGGTCTCGTTTTCATTCTTGAAATCCAGGCTGCCGCTTTTTGCGATGGTGCCCAGGTTTTTCTCCAGCTCTTCCTTTGTCATGCCGATGCCGTTGTCGCGCACCGTCAGCGTGCGGTTCTCTTTATCGGCTGCCAGCCGGATGAAGAAGTCCTTCTTTTTCAGCTTTACGGAGTCGTCTGTCAGGCTACGGAAATACAGCTTGTCGATGGCGTCGCTCGCATTGCTGATAAGTTCGCGCAGGAAAATTTCCTTGTGGGTGTAAATGGAGTTGATCATCATGTCAAGGAGCCGTTTGGACTCCGCTTTGAATTGCTTTTTTGCCATTGCCGCTTTGCCTCCCAAACTGTTTAGCACTCTTTACTGATGAGTGCTAATTCAGCATACACCAAACGGCGGAAAACTGCAAGTCCCTTTTTGGAAAATTTAAAAATTCTTCATACTTCGCGGAGAAAAGCGGCTTTTTTGCCCGCCGGGCTTGCGTGTGCGTGCGGGATGCTGTAAAATAGTGCCATAGCTGAAAGGCGGCGTCCGGCCGCCGCGCGCCCTGTGCGGCGCGGGCTGGCGGGCGTTTTGCGCCCGGCTTTGAATTTTGAAAAGGCGGTGTTTTTGTGCCTACGACGGACTTCTTTTCCGGCCCGGGCTTTGAGCCTGAGGATGTACCGGTGAAAAAAACGTCTCCCGCGCAGCAGCCGGTTGAAAAACAGCCTGCGGACGATGAACCGTTCGCGGGAATGCAGAAGCTGGATTTCGATTTCCTGGGCGGAGATGATCCCGCCGTCCCGGGAGAGACGGACCCCGGAGACCCATTCGACGATTTTTCCTTCCAGCGCCCGGCGGCTCCGGCGGGCCCGGCGCAGCCCGCCCGGCCCGCGCCCTTCGTGTTCGATGAAGAGCCTGCCCCCGCGCCGTTCAGCGGCGTGCCGGAAACGCGCATTACCCCGGCGGCGTCCGCTTCCCTCGGAGGGACGGATGATGCACCCGTTCGGCCGGTCTCTCCGGCGCAGGCTGCGCCCAAGGCGGCTCCGTTCGTGTTCGATTTTGACGATGCGCCTGTGGAGCGTCCCGCATCCCGGACGGCGGCGTCTGCAGTTCCTTCCGGAGAGGCCGCGTTCGATTTCGGAATTCTGGAAGAAAAGCCCGCCCGGCCCGCGCCGGCTTCTGCTGCCGCGCCACTGGATGGCTACACGCCGCTGCCGCTGGATATTCTGGACGATGCAAAGCCTGTCGCCGCTGTGCCGCCCGCGGCTCCGGCGGCGGTAAAGCCTGCGGAGCCGCCGCGCTCCGCGGAGCCTGTGCCCAAGGCGGCGCCTTTTGTGTTTGATTTCGACGATGCGCCTGTGGAACGCCCTGCGTCCCGGCCTGGGCAGCCGGGGTCCACGGCCAGTCCCTTGTATTCCGCGGCGGATGCGCCGACGGTGGCGTTTACGCCTGCCGCGCTGCAGGCGGACGCTCCCACGACGGCGTTCACACCGGTGAAGCCGGATGCGCCCGCGCCTGCCGCGGCCCCGCAGCCCGCGCCGCCCAAAATGGCGGCCCAGCCGGCGCCCGCGGCCCGTGCCGCACGTATGGCAAAGGAAAAAGACATCGGTGCGGCTGTATTCAGCGCTTTGGTGGCGGATGATGACGTGCCGCCCGCGCCGGCCGTTCCGCCTGCATCCGGCGGGGAGGAGCTGCGTCCCTCGGGGTGGCCGGCGGCGACGCCGCGCCCAGCAAACGCCCCGCGCACGCCACGGCCTATCAACTGGCATGCGCCCGTATCTCCGGCCCAGCGTCCTGCACCTGCGCCTGCCCGGCCTGCACCGCCGCCGGCGCAGGCGCCGCAGCCCCCGGCAGCGGAGACGCCGTTGGATTTCGATTTTGAGGGCGCGCAGCCCTTTGACCTGTTCGACGATGTTCCGCAGAGCGGATACACCGCCCCGCAGGAAACGGACCAGGCATTCCCGGACCTGTATGACCGGGACCCGGAGGAGGCAGAGCCTGCGCCCCGCGCTCCGCAGCGGCGTACCCGGACGGGCGGCGGTTCAGGCTCCGGCGGCGGCCGTCCGCCATGCAGGAGTACCGGCACGGCCCGGCGCGGAATACCGAACAAAACGATTTTTGCCTGGGCGGGCATCGTGCTCATCGCGCTGCTCATCATCCTTTACTTTGTGTTCTTTGGCGGGAAGGACGGAGACGTGGCGCCCGGGACCTCTGGCTCCGTACCGTCCAGCACATCCCAGCCGGCAGACAGCACGCCGCCGGACGCATCCTCCGCGGCCCCGGTGGAAACCATCCCGCGGGACGAGTGGTATATGGTGCTGGCCAACCGCAGCAGCGTGCTGCCCGGTGATTTCACGGTGGCCGAGACGGCGACCGTGGGAGAGGCTGTAATAGACGCGCGCATCGCGGAGGCTCTGCGGCAGATGGTGAACGATGCGGCCGCCGCCGGCGTCAAACTGAAGCCCACCAACGGCTACCGCAGCATCGCGCGCCAGCAGGAGCTTTGGGACGCCCGTGTCAAAACCCTGATGGAGGGCGGCCTTTCCCAAGCGGATGCAGAGACAAAGGCCATCGACTACACCTCTGCGCCCGGTACGTCGGACCACAATACGGGCCTGGGCTTGGACATCGTTTCGGAAGACCACCCGGCAAAGGACGCGGGCTTCGCGGAGACAGCAGCGGCCCAGTGGCTGGCCGAGCATGCGGCGGATTACGGCTTTATTCTGCGTTATCCGTCGGACAAGACCGAGGCGACAGGCATGGATTACGAGCCCTGGCATTACCGTTATGTTGGTTCCGAGCAGGCGCATAAAATCAAGGAAAGCGGCTTGTGCCTTGAGGAATATCTGGCACAGTAAAGCAGAAATGGAAACGTTGTGGCCCGCCCCGCGGAAATGCGGGGCGGGCTTTTTGTGCCTGCACAGGGTATGAATAAAATGTAAAATCCGCGGCGGCGGCGCGGCGCGGGGTTGAAATCGTGCCCGCGTGTGCTATACTGAAAAAGTTCCGACCGACCGGTCGGTCGGAATTCGTCCCTGCCGGGGAGCAGGAGGAGAATCCGCGTCCGCGCGTATTTTGGAGGGAAGATATGCTTCCGCAATTCAGTGTAAGAAAACCCTATACCGTGCTGGTGGCGGTAGTGCTGGTGCTTGTGCTGGGCGTTATCTCGTTTACGGGCATGACGACAGACCTTTTGCCGGCCATGGAGCTGCCGTATGTCGTGGTAATGACAACGTATCCCGGCGCAAGCCCGGAGAAAATCGAAACAACGGTGACAAAGCCGTTGGAAGCGGTGCTGGGTACGACGGGCGGCATTAAGAACGTCAGCTCGGTTTCCAGCGAAAACGCCAGCATCGTTATCCTGGAATTTGAACAGGGAACGAACATGGATTCCGCTATGATCGAGCTTTCGTCCAATGTGGACCTCGTTTCGGGCCAGATGGACGATGCGGTGGGGACCCCCATGCTGATGAAGATCAGCCCTGATATGCTGCCCGTGATGGTGGCCAGCGTGGATATGGACGGCATGGACGTGAAGGAGATATCCGCCTTGGCGGACGAAACCGTTATGCCGGCCTTTGAGCGCATCGACGGCGTTGCGAGCGTAGATGCCACAGGCCTTGTGGAGCAGCAGGTGACCGTAACGCTCGACCAGGCGAAGATCGACGCGCTGAACGATGAGGTCCTTGCCGGCGTGGATTCCGGTCTGGCGGACGCACAGCGTGAGCTGCGTGAGGGACAGGCCAAGGTGGCGGACGGCAAGGCGAAGCTGGCCGAGGGCGAAGCCGCGCTGGAAAGCCAAAAAGGCTCTGCGCTGGACAAGCTGGCCCAGGGCAGCGCCCAGGTGGACGGCGCCTCCGCCACGCTTTCCGCGCTGCTGAGCGAGGAGACCACGCTTACAGCCAACCAGAAGGCGTTCGAGGCCGAAAGAGACGGCTATACCCAGGCAAAGCAGGGGTATGAAGGCATCAATACGGCTCTGGCGGGGGCGCGGGACACCGCTCGTCAGGCTGCTGCGGCTGCTGCGAAGCAGGGAGTGCTGGACAGCGTGAACGCCCTGCTGGCACAGATGGGCCGGCCCGCTGTGGGCACTTATGAGGAAGCCGCCGCCGTTTACGCGCAACTCCAGCAGACTCAGCCGGGCCTGCCCGCCCTGCCGGACCCTGCGGTGGTGGGAGAACAGGCCGCCGCCGCCGTTCCAGCCAACGTGGACGCGCTTCTGGCTCTGGACGACGCGTCTTTTGAAGCCTTCAAGGCGCAGGCGGGCGCACTGCCCGGCGGCGAACAGCTTGCCGCGCTGGCAAAGGAAAGCCTGACGCAGCTGCGCGATGCGGCGTTGAGGGCGGACACGCGCCTGCCCGAGGTGGAGGCGGAGCTTTCCAACATTACCACGCGCCTCGCTGTAATTTCCGGCATGAAGCCTGCGCTGGAGGAAAACCTGAAAAAGGCACAGGATGCCTATGCCGAGCTGGAAAAGGGCAAGATGACGGCGGTAAACGAGCTCACCAGGGGTGAAGTGACGCTGAGTACCACAAAAACACAGCTGGAAGATGCGGAACAGAAGCTTGCGGACGCGCAGGAGCAGTTCGATCAGGCGCGGGATGCGGCCTATAAAAAGGCCGATCTGTCCGGCGTGCTGACGGCGGACATGCTGGGCAACATCCTGATGGCCCAGAACTTCAACATGCCCGCGGGCTATATCACCGAAGGTGAGGAGCAGTATCTTGTCAAGGTGGGCGAGGAGTACGCCTCTCTGGAGGAGCTGGAAAACACGCTGCTGATGCACATGGATGTGGACGGCGTGGGCGATGTGCGCCTGTCCGATGTGGCGGATATCGCTCTGACGGACAACGCGGGCGAAAGCTATGCCAAGGTGAACGGCAACGACGGCGTGGTGCTGTCGTTCCAGAAGCAGAGCACGGCGTCCACGGCCACGGTGAGCCAGCGCATCAACAGCGCCATCGCACAGCTGCAGGAGCAGAACCCGGGCCTGCACATCACGCCGCTGATGGATCAGGGCGACTACATCGACATGGTGGTGGGCAGCGTCCTTTCCAATCTGCTGTGGGGCGGCCTGCTGGCCATCATCGTGCTGATCTTTTTCCTCAAGGACGCAAAGCCCACATTTATTGTGGCGTGCAGCATCCCGTTCAGCCTGATGTGTGCCATCACGCTGATGTATTTCACAGATGTGACGCTGAACATCATCTCGCTGTCGGGCCTTGCGCTGGGCGTGGGCATGCTGGTGGACAACAGCATTGTTGTCATCGAAAATATTTATCGTCTGCGTTCTCTGGGCGTGCCTGCCTCCAAGGCGGCCATCCAGGGGGCGAAGCAGGTGTCCGGCGCTATTTTTGCCTCCACGCTCACCACCATATGTGTGTTCCTGCCCATTGTGTTCACGCAGGGCATTTCCCGCGAGCTGTTCACGGATATGGGCCTGACCATTGCCTATTCGCTGCTGGCCAGCCTGGTGGTAGCCCTGACGCTGGTGCCTGCCATGGGTGCCGCCGTGCTGAAAAACACCAAAGAGAAAAGCCACAGGTGGTTCGACGCCTTTGTGGAGGGATACCAGAGGATGCTGGGTTGGGCGCTGCGGCACAAAGCGCCGGTGCTGTCGGGCGTGACGGCGCTGCTGGCCATCAGCATTTTCCTGACAACGCAGATGGGCACAGCCTTCATCCCGGCGATGGACAGCCCGCAGATGTCGGCCACACTGACGATGCCCAGGGGCGCGGCGCAGCAGGATGCCTATGCCATGGCGGATACCGTCATGGAGCGCATCGCGGCCGTGGATGGTGTGGAGACCGTAGGCGCGATGTCCGGCGGCAGCGGTATGTCCTCGATGATGGGCGGCTCGTCCTCCGGCGGCAGCATCACTTATTATATCCTGCTGTCTGACGACCGCACCGCCACCAATGCCGACGTTTCCGCTGCCATTGAAGCGCAGGTGGCGGACCTGGACTGCACCGTGGAGGTGCAGGAATCCACGATGGATATGTCCGCTCTGGGCGGCAGCGGTGTGGAGCTTGTCATCACCGGGCGCGGCCTGGACGAAATGAACGCCATCGCGGATGACCTGCGCGGTATTCTGCGCAGTACGGAAGGCCTTGTGGATATCTCGGAAAATTCGGTCACGGGAAACCCGGAGACACGCATCACAGTGGACAAATACAAAGCGATGCAGCACGGGCTGACCGTGGCGCAGATATACAGTGAGCTTGCCGCCGAGCTGAAGGCCGAGAACACGGCCACCACGCTGACGCTGGACGGCACGGATACGCCCGTGGTCGTGGTGAAGCCGGCAGGACAGGCGCCCACGCGGGGCAACATCATGGATCACGCGTTCACGGTGACGAACGCGGAGGGCGAGGAGGAGATCGTCCGTCTGTACGACATCGCGGCAAAGCAGGAGACCGACAGCGTTTCCTCCATCAACCGGGAAAACGGCGCGCGCACCATGAGCGTGAGCGCGGGCGTGGACGCCCGGCACAACATCGGCCTCGTGAGCCGCGAGCTGGAAAAAAAGCTTGCGGATTACGAGCTGCCCGAAGGCTACACCGTTGAGATCGCGGGCGAAAATGAAACCATCAACAGCGCCATGACGGACCTTGTCAAAATGATCGCGCTGGCTGTTGTGTTCATTTATCTCATCATGGTGGCTCAATTCCAAAGCCTGATGAGCCCGTTTATCGTGATGTTCACGATCCCGCTGGCATTTACGGGCGGCCTGCTTGCGCTGTGGCTCACAGGTAGCGAGCTTTCCATCATTGCTATGCTGGGCTTCCTTGTTCTGGCGGGCGTGGTGGTAAACAACGGAATCGTGTTCGTAGACAACATCAACCAGCTGCGGCTGGCGGGCATGGACCGCACGGAGGCCATTCTGGAAACGGGCCGCACGCGCATCCGCCCGGTGCTGATGACCGCGCTCACCACCATTTTGGCCATGTCCACGATGGCGCTTGGCATTGGCGACGGCGCGGAGATGACACAGCCCATGGCCATCGTTACCATCGGCGGCCTCACGTACGCCACGCTGCTGACGCTGCTGGTCGTACCCGTACTGTATGATATCTTCCGCAAAAAGCCGCTGTATGACCCGGAACTGGACGATGCGGCGGCAGACGCGGCGAAGGAACTGCCGCAGCCCGCGGCAGGCTGAGGAGGGATTCGTTATGGCGAAAAACGCGGAAAAGGAGACCGCTCTGTACGAGGCGGTGTTCCGGCTGCTGGCCCGGGGCGAAAAAATGTACAGCGTAACGGTGCAGCAGATCGCGGAGGAGGCCGGCATCGGAAAGGGAACGGTATATGAATATTTCACCTCGCGGGAGGAAATCATATCAAAAGCGATGGCCTACCGCCTTCGCGGGGAGGCGGACGCGCTCTCCGAGCGGGTAGACAAAGCGGAAGGCTTTGAGCAGAAACTGGACACACTGCTGTGCTTTGCGCGGGATTCCGTACAGGCGCAGGCCTCCGGCATGAAGGTGCTGTTCGCCAGTGCGCGCACGCTGGAATCTCCCGAGGCCGTGTGCCGCCACATTGGAGATGCACAGGTGGTGGAGCAGCTTCGCGCAATGATCGCGCGCATTGTGGAGAGCGGTGTGCGGGAAGGGCTGCTGCGCCAACCGCCCAGTGAAGCGTATGCGCTGATGGCGCTTGCGGGCGCGGTGTTCGGGTATGCCAATTTGCAGCATATTCTGCCGGGCCAGGATGACGCCGCGCTGCGGGAGGACGCCAGACAAATGGTGCGCCGTGCGCTGTCATAGCGAAAAGCATGGTGCAAGATCCTGCGGAAAACAAACAATTTAGCCAAAGAAACAAACAGATACCTGTGCAGCTTGTACAATGCTCCGAAATCAGGACGGGCAGATTGAATTTTTTGACTTATTATGGTATAATTTCCCAAAAGGGGGTTGCTTTGAGATGAACGAGAAAAAACCTGTATCGAATGTTTGTTATCAAATCGCGGCGAAAAACGGCCGCGTGCTTGAAGTTGCCGATTTCAACACTGCCAGCGGCGCTGCCGTGCAGCTCTGGGACAATGTGAAGGAAGACAGCCAGATTTGGCTGCTTGTGGAAGTGGCCGAGGGCCTTTACAAGCTGGAGAATAAGCTGACGGGCAAGGTACTCGACGTGATCAACGCCGGTTCCCAGAACGGCGCATGGTTGCACCAGTGGGATTATATCGGCAAGGACAACCAGCTCTGGACGCTGGAGCCGGCGGCGGACGGCCGCTGGAAGGTGCGCTCCAAGCTGTCTGGCCGGGTGCTGGATATCGTGGGCATGAGCCAGGAAAACGGCGCGCGCCTGCAGATATGGGATGATGTGGATGGCGAAAACCAGGCCTGGAAATTTACGGAAGTAAAAGCGGCGAAAAAGCCGGCGGCCAAAAAGGCTGCCGCGAAGAGAGCGGCGGCGGAAAAAGACGGGCCTGCCAAGGCGGAAAAGACGCCTGCAAAACGCGGCCGTAAGCCCGCTGTGAAAAAGGCGGAGGAGGCAAAAGCCGGGGCGCCCGCAAAGGCGTCCGAAGCGCCCAAAGCGGCGGCGCCTGCAAAGAAAGCAGCGCCGGAAAAAAAGCCGGAACCGGCAAAGAAAGCAGAACCGGCGAAAAAAGCCGAGCCGGTTCCTGCGCCTGAGAAGGGGAACCCCACGGCCGGGAAGTCTGCGCCGAAGAAAAAATAAAAGACGGCTTACGGCACGTTCGGGAGCCGAAGCATGGAAAACCAAAAATGCCGGAAAGCGCTGAAAAATGCGCAACCGGGAGAAAACACGGCCCCGGCTGCGGCAGTTGCCCGCCGCCGGGGCTTTTTTGCGCAAAACAGCCCTTGACGGAGCGCGGCGGGGGAGGTATGCTAAGAACCGTGCCTGCGGCGCGTCTTGCTGCGGCGGGCTGGAAAGGATGGAACAAAATGGCAAAACAGATCACTGCAATTATCGTGGGCGCGGGACACCGCGCACTGCTTTACAGTACCTATGCGCTGGAAAATCCACAGGCGCTCAAGATCGTCGGCGTGGCCGACCCGGACCCCATCCGCCGCAGAAAAACGGCGGAGATGCACGGGTTTGGAGAGGATATGTGCTTTGAAAGCGCCGAGGCGCTGGCGGAGCGCCCCAGGCTGGCCGATGCCGTCATCAACGGCACCATGGATACCCAGCATGTAAAAACCGCCGTCCCGCTGCTGCGCCGGGGCTACGACATGCTTCTGGAAAAGCCCTTCGCCGTCAATGAGGACGAGATGTGGGAGCTGCAGCGCGTCGCCGGCGAGACCGGCCGCAGGGTGATGATCTGCCACGTACTGCGCTACGCGCCGTTCTATGTGGCCGTGAAGGAGCGCCTGCTGGCCGGGGAGATCGGCGATATCATCAACATCCAGGCCACCGAGCACGTCAGCTATCATCACCTGGCGGTGTCCTATATCCGCGGCAAATGGGGCAACGAGGAAAAGTGCGGCGCGCCCATGCTGCTGGCCAAATGCTGCCACGACATGGATCTCATCATGTGGCTGAAAAGCGGCGTCGCCCCCCGGCAGGTCGCCAGCTTCGGCAGCGACTTTCAGTTCGACCCGGCCAAGAAGCCCGCAGGCGCGGGCAAGCGGTGCCTGGTGGACTGCGGCATCGAGGAAAACTGCCTGTACTCGGCCAAAAAGCATTACATCGACCATCCGGACCGCTGGAGCTTTTATGTGTGGGACTGCCTGGAGCATCTGGAAAAGCCCACCATTGAGGACAAGATCCAGTCGCTGAAAACGGATAACATCCACGGCCGCTGCGTGTGGGACTGCGAGCACACAGTGGTGGACCACCAGTCGGTGGCCATCAATTTCGCGGACGGCGCAACAGCCACGCTGAACATGATCGGCGGCACGGCCAAGGCGGAGCGCAACCTGCACATCATCGGCACAAAGGGCGAGATCAAAGGCGTGTTCGACGATTCGGTGTTTACGGTGCGCACCATCGACACGGCCAGCGAGAGCGGCTGGCGCGAGGAAGTGGTGGACCTCGCCATCGGCGGAGACAAAAGCGGCATGACAGGCTCCCACGGCGGCGGAGACCTGCGGCTGGTGGAGGACTTTGTGCGCGTGCTGCAGGGCGAACAGCCGTCCATCTCCTGCACGAACATCAACGATTCCCTCAATGGCCATCTGGCTGTGTTTCAGGCGGAAAAGGCACGCAAAACGGGAACCGTATGCACGATGCCGCAGATATAAAAACGCCGCATCCGGCCGGTTCATACAAAAAAGCTCCCGCATGGAGGCCGCATCTGCGGCCCCCCGCGGGAGCTTTTTTATTGCTCCGCAATAAAAACGTATCTCAATGGCCGCGGGTAAGGACGGCCCGCGTGGCCGAAAGAATAGCCTGTGGCTGTTTTTTTTCGGACATTGCGCCTGAGCGGCGGCGAACAGCCAAAGCGATGCGCCTGAGGACGCAAGGCGTCATCCATCCTCCAGTGTGTATTTCAAAAGAGAAAGCCCGCGGAACGCGGCGTATTCCTGCGCGCGTATTTCCAGCATGCTTTGCTGCCGTGCCGAAAACGCCTGCCAGGCTGTGACGGAAAGCTCCAGCCTGTCCCGGACGGTCCGGGCCGTCCACACGCCGGAGATGCGGCCATCCAGCACGACAGCGCCGGGATTGCCGACGGTGCGCCACACCAGCTTCTGAAGCGCTTTGTCGGGCAGCAGCACGTCCCGGTCCCGGGTGTCGAGGTAAGGGTCGTGCGGCCCGAGCAGGAGCAGCCGCTCCTGCGGGCCGCAGGGATGGGCCAGCGCATCGCGGTCGGCAGAAAGGAACCAGCGCGCTTTGTCCTCCACAGATACCGGCTCCAGTTCCTGCGCCACGCTGTTCCAAAGCCGCCGCGCCTGTGCGGGCGAGCAGCCGAGCCACTCTGCCAGGAGGGCCGGCGTGGAGGGGCCGTGGCAGTGCAGGAATTTTCGTACCAACAGCCTGTCCGCGTCTGGCGGAGTTTCGGGCGCGCGGCCCAGCCAGCTTCGGAACGACGCAAAGGTCGGGCTGCCGCCCCGGCGGCAGCCAAATACCACAAGGCCGGAAAAGGAACAGGGCCGCAGCAGGAACGATACGGCCGCGCCGCCCACAGTCTGCCGGTCCGGCGCGCCGTACATAGAGGGGGAGTCCCACAGTGTCCGTTTTTCCGACGGCAGGCGTTCCCGTACGGCATCCGCCAGCACACGGTCCAGCGTTTCCTTGCCTTGAACGGTGTGGGCATCCAGATACCCCGCTGCCTGCTTCACAAGCGGCAGCAGGCTGTCAAAGCTCATTTGCAGGTGCTCCAGCGCCAGAGCGATGCCGCGGGTATAGATCCACGGCGCTTCCCCCTCAAGCGCGGCGAGCGGGGAGAGAAAAATTCCGCTTTCCGCAGTGGGAAACACAACGGGCACGCCCCGGTAGCTCCAGGCCTGCAGCAGGGTTTTCCGGCGGTACAGCGCGTCGTGCAGCTCCGGCAGAGTGCAGCCTTCCACGCGGTTGAACAGAGCTGTTTCCCACGCACCGGGCGGCGAGTTCTGTACTCCGCAGGCCCCGGCGGCGGTTTCAATTTGCCCGGATGGGAGCATTTTGTCCAGATGATGTGCCCGGAGCCGAAAGCTCCGCACAGCTTGCGCACGGATGTCCACAGAATACGCCCCGCTTTCCTTTTTTGAACCGTCTTGTCATCATTATACCATGACGCCGCGAAGCGGCCACAACAAAACCGCACGTGCTGCGGTTTTGCATGGTTCAATGTTCTCAAAGCCCTGT
>ERZ827471.1538-NODE-1538-length-13492-cov-4.118777_pt1 | contig 13492 bp, 7 predicted proteins | sample MGYA00519772_ERZ827471 | MGnify/ENA primary metagenome ERZ827471 (study PRJEB31778, sample SAMEA3449315) | human gut metagenome | biome: human gut; feature: human-associated habitat; material: faeces | place: United Kingdom | collected 2010/2012 ... | reverse complement strand
CGGATTGTATTTCGAATGTAGGATAAGGCAATAAATATTGCGTATCTGTCATCTCTTCACTATAATTAGGAATAGATTTACACCCTGTTCGCTTATAGTAATAGAACATGACACCTTCGGAAATGAATTCTTTGTGATATTCTTTTTGTATTTCTTTTATGATTTGATCTGCATTTAGATTTTCAAGAGGGGTGCTGATACCTCTGTTTTCGCGAATCTTATTTAGCCTTTGTAATGCCATGTCAAGATTTGGGGTTGCACTTGTTGCATAGCATTCTGCAGCAATATAGAATATTTCAGGCAAGCGTATTAGAGACAAGCGGTTCTTATTGAATTCGTCTAAACTTGCTTGATGAATTTTCATAGGGACATATCCTCTGGAATCACTTTGGGTTTGATCTAACATTCGTGTGAAACGAACATCTGAATTTATGCCTTCATATATATTTTCAACATCTGTTGGAGATATATACATAGCTGTATAGTCTGTGTTGACGAAGTTGGGTATTATATATGAGGTAATTTTGGACGTAACGTCTGAAACATTTAGGCTAAATAAAGCTTCGGATGCTAGAGAACGGTTAGATTGAGAAATTTCTGGTAACAGGTAGGAGTAAGTGTACATATCGTCCATAACAATTCCATTATCACCGATAGCTGTGATTATCTCTTCAGTAGCATTTAAAGCTTTGTCTATGCTTTCTTTACTGCCTTCCCATAAATATACACGTGCTTCCAATGCTTTGACTGCATAATAATTGAGTCGTAAAGTTCTATCTTTGAAGAAACCATCTGCATCTATACTTGTGTAATAAGAAGCCGGATGTTTTTTTGTGATCGGGTCGTATTCCTTTAATAATTTTTCTGCGGCTTCCAAATCGTTGATAATCATTTGAAGTGTCTCCTTTCCTGTGCGTTGAGGAGTTGGGATCGATGATAAAGTTGTTACATATGGAATCGTTTTTTTAGAATTTAGTTCTGCGGAACGGTTTTTCCAATCACCATATCCATATAGGCGCAACAGATCAAAATGCATATATGCACGAATGGCAAGAAGTTCTCCTTTGATAACATGATAATAGACTTCGTTCAGACTTGACTCCTGTCCTTCCATATTAGTTAATGCTTCATTGGCATTGGCTATTACAGAATATGCTTTAGCCCAAATATTTTCGATGTCCGAGAATATTTGTGTGTGGTCGTAATTGAATTTTTCATATTCTTGCATTTCTCTACTATTACTTGAATTGGAAGTCACAGGATTAAATTGATGACCTAATATTTCAATTGCATACCAGGATAATTCTTTACCATAAAGGGCATTGTCTGTCATGCTAATATAACAACCTATTAAAGATTGTTGGAATCCGGCTAGAGTGCTATAATGATCTTTTTCTCGAATTTCAGACCCTGAAGTAACATCGAACCAGTCGCTGCAAGAGGATAATGTTACTACGGACGTTAATAGGATTAATATGTATTTTTTCATCTTTATAAAATTTAGAGAGTGGCTGTTAATGAGAACGACATATTTCTTGCGAAAGGATAATTTAAACCTCGTTCTATTTTTATAGAAGAGAACGTTGCAATATCATTTAAATAGAATGATAAACGCAGACGTTGCATACTTAATTTCCTATAAATGGAACTGGGAAACTCATAATATGCACTGATGGAAGAGAGTGATAATTCACGCCGATCCTGTACAAAGCGAGTGGTAGCACGTGTGGTTGTTTCAGAATTAAATTTCTTGTATGGTGTTACTTGTCCGGGAGTAGTCCAACGACCAATTAGCAATCGGCGATCCACATTGTAAGCAATATTTGCATTTTCCACCCGACTGACGAGGGTTGAATTATACATTTGACAACCAGCAAGATAACTTATAGTAGCGCTTAATCCGATACCTTTATACTCGGCTGTGAAACCGCCTGTACCACGATACTTAGGATCGGAGTTACCAGTAGCGACCATATCATTGGCTGAATAAGTATAAGTGTAGGTACCATCTTTTTTAATGTATATTTCTTGTCCGGTTTGCGGATCAATACCGGCTGAAGGGACTGCCCATATTGTTTTCATAGATAATCCGTCTTGATACATTAATACAGGTGCAGAGGTATTATTATCTTCTGCTTGTTTCATCATTTTTTCATTGTAAGCCCGCATACTCTCTGACAAACGAATTATTTTATTTCGGTTATAGGCAAATGTTCCATACACATTTACAAAACCTTCTTTTCCTTGCCATATTGTATAATTAGCTTTAGCTTCAACTCCAGAATTACGTACCAATCCTAAATTATCTTTTACTATTGCGAATCCTGTAGAAGTTGGGATTGTTACATCGGTTAACATATTCTTGGTATCTGCTGAGTAATAGTCAACAGAAAGGGATAATCCGGCAACTCTCATATCAATTCCTATATTATGATCCTTTTTCTGTTCCCATTTTAATTTGGAGTTAGGCATAGATGCTAAATAAGCTCCTGTAAATTTGCCAGCTAAGCCTCCATATACGACGCCTGTGTAATAATTATATGTAGCAATTGCTGCGTTGGTATCAAAGTTTTGATTTTCAGTCAAACCAATCGAGGCCCGAAGTTTTAACTGTTTAATCCATCCAACACCTTTCAAGATGGCTTCATTGTGCAGGTTCCATCCAATACCAAAAGACCAGCTATTGGCCCAACGGTTATCTGAACCGTATAAGGAAGATGCGCTTTCCCGAACAGTTGCATCGGCTAAATAACGATTGTCATAATCATACGAAGCGGCTAATAGGAAGCTGGCTTCACGGTTAATTGTGGAATAACCAGTAGGGGTACTGTTTTCTGCATATTGTTTTGCGAATGAAATATCTGCCTTCTGATTATTTGGGAAACCTTCTGCCGTGTGTCGATATGCTGATGATTTTTCTCCGGAGATAAAGGCACCGGCATTTCCAAAGATAGTATGTTTACCAAATTGATTATTATAGTTTATATTCAAGTCTCCGGAAATAGAACTGGATTTACCATTTTCCATAATATACTTACCACGCTTAAGTATATCATTAACATTTGCAAAAATGGAATGTGAGGCGGGATAGAAATCATCCATATCATTTCGTTTTTCAGAGACTCCTATACGTGCTGTTGCTTTCCAGTTTTTATCAACTTGCCATTCTGCATAAAAATTATTGGTGAATTGTAAATAACTGGAAGTAAAGCTGGTTCCGATAATAGAATTATACATAGGGTTAGCTACTTTGGTTGATGTTGAGCCAATTTGTTCTACCCATTGAACTATATTCCCATTTTCATCAGTTGCTTGCCAATATGGATTCATTCTGGAATATTCGCTAAATTCTCCATAAGGGGACTCATTACTTTTGTTAGATATGATTGATAGGATATTCTTTAGTAATAGTTTGTTATGTCTGTATGATAAATTTATATCACCCGATATATTGCGGCGGTCAGATCCCTTCATAACCCCAGTAATCTGATTATAAGTAAGGTCTAAGATTGCACGTAAATTTTGGGAATCGCCTAATTCTATATTTAGGTTATGTTTATGTCCTATGCCAGTGTGAAGTGGCTTGGATAACCAGTATGTATCTAATCCTTCTAATGCAAGTTTTCGTCGGCCATTATATAATTGATCTAATTGGATTTGTGTATTGGCGTTACTACTTGTATATACTCCGTCTAAACGTTCTGCTTCCAATTTTTCAAATGCATTACAAAGGTCATAACTGGTTAAATCCGGCATTTCCAAAGAAATACTACCATTATACGTAATACGCTGTTGATTTCCGGTTAAACGTTTTGTTTCAATAACAATTACACCATTGGCTGCTTTAGAACCGTAGAGAGCTTTTGCTGAGGCGTCTTTTAAAATTGTAATGCTTTCAATTCGGTTCATGTCCATGTCCATTATTGTTTCAGCAGTTGTTTCAAAACCATCAAGAATGAATAAAGGTTGATTGGGTTGATTTTGATAGTTGCTGCGCAAAGAACTGCTTTCTGTCGTTGGAAAACTGGAAGTTCCACGCATTGACATATCCGGAACACTATTGGGATTGGAGCCCATATCAAAATTATCTGCAATGTATATTGTAGGATCCAGATTTTTCAAGCTCTGGAACACATTCTGATTTCCGACACGCATCAGATCTTTGCTCGAAATAGTAGTTGCTGCTCCAGTAAAACTTTCCGCTTTACGAGTATAAATTCCAGTAACGATAACCTCATCTAATTTAGTATCACTTTTTAGAGTAATATTTTTTCGTACATCATTCCGACCACTATTAATCATCACTTGTTGAGTAGACATTCCGATATATGAAAAGGTGATAGTACATGCGGTATTAGTTGGAATCTCTATATTATATTTACCATTGTTGTCGGTTATGGCAAATCGTTGAAGATCACTAATCACAACATTAACACCAGGCAGGGGGTATCCTTCTTCATCTGATACAATACCGGTTGCGGAACGTTTATCCCCTTGTTGTTCCACTTTAGAGATGGTAACAATATCTCTTTCCATACTATAAGTAAGCCCTGTACCATTAAGAACAGTACGTAGTACGTTATCCACAGTTTCATCTTTTACATGGATAGTGATGGGTTTCAGTGACTTTGTCTGTTCTGTATTGTAGACAAAGCTTAATCCGGTTTGTTGTCTTAAAGCATCGAAAAAATCTTTAACAGTGACAGATTCCAGATTTAAAGTTACTTTTTTGCCACTTTCTGGAATGGCAAACATCATTGTGGGTAATAGTAATAATACTACTACCAGAGAAAGTATTCGGATTCTTTCTCTACTTTTTGTCTTTCTCATTCTTTCTTCTTGTTTAATTAGTAATTAATTGTCTGTGATTAAAATCTCTCTTCCTTCTATTTTTATTTGTAAATTCGTAGTACGTGCTATTGCTTTTAATATCGGGCTGATTGTGGCATAACGATCCATATTACCAGTAAATCGCAGTTGTTTAAGCTCGGAAGTGCCAAAGGAAATATTAACATTATACCAATGTTCTAGAATTTCGACAATATTTTCTAAAGTACGATTTTCGAAAATAAGTCGTCCTTCATTCCATGCTATGTAGGGAGTGAGGTCTACATTGTATATAGATATATTGTTACCTTTCTGTTCAATGTGTGCCAATTGGCCCGGCTCTATGAGTTGTTCTTGTGTACTTCCTTGAGGAATAATACTAATGCTCCCTTTCACTAATGCGACTTCTGTTCGTTCAGGGCTGAATGTATTAACATTAAACTCTGTACCATACTGTTTGATTGTTCCTTGGTCAGTGATAACATAGAAAGGACGAGCATCTTTGGCTATTTTAAAATAGGCTTCCCCTTTTAGATAAACCATGCGTTTAGACTTACTAAACCTTACAGGATACCGTATTTCTGTATTATAATTGAGGTGTACGGTTGTTCCATCTTCAAAGGTTACTCTGAATTCGTTTCCTTGTTCAGTTGTTAATGTGTTTTTTTCTACTGTTTCAGGCTGCTGTTTTTGAGGTATATCTATATTTATATTGGGTGTTGATGGATAGATGAGCGCACCATTTTGAGCTATAGCAGTTGTGGAATGATTAACTTTAACTGGTGTTGGATATGTTGGGGTAAGCGATTGCTTGTCATTCCCGGCTAAAATTAATGTAGCTTTAGGAATTCCTGGCTGTATGGCATCTCCTAAGGCTAGATTGTCAGATATTTGTTTTTCGGAAGCAATATAAAAGTACCATCCTCCTGCTGCTATTATTATAGGTAATATTAAAATAGCTGCATATTTCAGGAGAATTGATGTGACTGATACTTGGCAATATTTCTTTTTGAAATGTTTCCATGCCTGATGTGAGTTAATCTGTGTATATGCCTCGTAGCGCTTACGAAATGATGCGCTTGTTCGTAAACGATTGAAAAACTCTTCGTGTTGTGGAGAGGTCTTGATCCAATTGTCAAGTTGTTTTTTCTCGTGCTCTGTAATATCACCGAAGAGATATTTGGCTATTAATTCTTCTGTACCAGATTTTATTTTCATATATTTATTGTCTTATCATTTGTTAATAAGACAACATGAAGATTAAAAAGAGGTACAAACTTTCTAAAAAAGATTATTTTGGTTACGAAAAAAACTTGGAACTATACAAAATGTCACATAAGGGGAGCAAAAAATAGCATGTGCCCATCTGTTCTTTGATAGATTGTATAGCTCTTTTCTTTTGTGTTTTTACTGTTTCAATCGAAATTCCTAGTGCAGTAGCTATTTCTTCATTCTTTTTTCCATCCATATGCAATAGGAATATTTCCCGGCAGCGTGCTGGCAATTTATCGATAGCACGAAATAGTAGTCGGTATACTTCTTCTTCATTGGTATCTTCTTCTTCTGTGATTTCTCGATAAGTGCTTGCCAAGCGTTCAAGATAGAGAGATTCTACATTCTGATGTTTTAAATAATTAAGAGAGGCATTTCGTATAGAATTATAAAGATAAGTTCGGAAAGAAGGCAATGATAAGAATCTCATTTTCTTTTCCCACATAGTTGCAAAAAGATCCTGTACAATATCTTCGGCAGCTTGTTGGGAAGAGAGAAAGTTGATGGCATACAACACCAATGCTTTATAATATTCATTATAAAGCTGATGATAAGCGGTTGGGCGTTGCTCATTTATACCTTTTATAAAGGAACTTTTCTCTTCGTTCATGGTGAAATATTATGTTTTATGCAGCAAATGTATAAAATATCTAGGATAAAAGCAGCCTTTCAAACCCTATAGTGTTTGTGAATGCTACTTTTTTCTTTAGTTCATACAACAATAATAATGTTGTTATAGAGAAATAGCCCTTTCCTTATTTTATAAAATATTGTTCTTGCTGCCTGTTTGTAACATCATTTTTTTATTTGGAATAATATTACAGCAAAAAACGTTACTCTGTTCTGAAACTTTAGAGAATCAATGCATTATAGTCTCTCTAAAAATCTTTATATTTGCAGACCGTTTGAAAAATGATAGTGAATAATAACAATACAATAACTTAAAAACAACCAAAATCAGATGAAGCAGGATATGATTGTTATCCTTGACTTGGGTAGTCATGAGAATACGGTATTGGCTCGCGCCATCCGTGCATTAGGAGTTTATAGTGAGATTTATCCTCACGATATCACAGTAGAAGAACTGAAAGCATTGCCCAATGTAAAGGGTATTATTATCAATGGTGGCCCGAATAATGTAAGCGATGGCGTTGCTATTGATATAAATCCGGCTATCTATACTTTGGGAATTCCTGTCATGGCTGCAGGGCATGATAAAGCAACTTGTGAAGTGAAGTTGGCAGAATTTACAGATGATATCGAGGCTATAAAGGCTGCAGTAAAGTCTTTTGTTTTCGATACTTGTAAAGCTGAAGCTAACTGGAACATGAAGAACTTTGTCAATGACCAGATAGAATTGATTAAGCGTCAGGTGGGCGATAAGAAAGTATTGTTGGCCCTGTCGGGTGGAGTTGATAGCTCTGTGGTAGCTGCTTTACTTCTGAAAGCTATTGGTAACAATCTGGTATGCGTACATGTTAATCATGGTTTGATGCGTAAGGGAGAGTCTGAAGATGTGGTTGAGGTATTCAGCAACCAGTTGAAGGCAAATCTTGTGTATGTAGATGTAACCGATCGTTTTCTGAATAAGTTGGCTGGTGTAGAAGATCCGGAGCAGAAACGTAAAATTATTGGTGGCGAGTTTATTCGTGTGTTCGAAGAAGAAGCGCGTAAGCTGAACGGTATTGATTTCTTAGGTCAAGGTACTATTTATCCGGATATTGTGGAAAGTGGAACGAAAACGGCTAAAATGGTGAAATCTCACCATAATGTAGGTGGTTTGCCCGAAGATTTAAAATTCCAACTTGTAGAACCATTGCGCCAATTATTTAAAGATGAAGTTCGTGCTTGTGGCTTGGAGTTAGGTTTACCTTATGAAATGGTTTACCGTCAACCGTTCCCTGGACCTGGTTTGGGTGTACGTTGTTTAGGTGCTATTACACGTGATCGTTTGGAGACAGTGCGTGAATCCGATGCCATTCTGCGTGAGGAGTTCCAACTTGCCGGACTGGATAAAAAAGTATGGCAATACTTTACAGTAGTGCCTGATTTTAAATCTGTGGGTGTACGTGATAATGCTCGTTCTTTTGATTGGCCGGTTATTATTCGCGCTGTCAATACGGTGGATGCTATGACGGCTACTATTGAGCCGATTGATTGGCCTATCCTGATGAAGATAACAGACCGTATTCTGAAAGAAGTGAAGAATGTAAATCGCGTTTGTTATGATATGTCGCCGAAACCTAATGCGACTATAGAATGGGAATAGAAAAACTTTTTAAATGATATTTCGATAGCCTCAATTTTTTGTAAGTTGAGGCTATTTTTATTGTTCAACGTTGGCTTCTGGTAGAAATGTAATTGAAGATTTCACAATGATTTCGCGAAGAGATAAAAAGAAAAAGGCACCCAGAAGTGGAAGCCTCCCAAATGCCTTATTCTTATCAAGTAGCGGGACCCGGGATTGAACCGGGGACCTCATGATTATGAATCATGCGCTCTAACCAGCTGAGCTATCCCGCCATCGTTTCTCGATTGCGGGTGCAAAGATAGATGATTTTTTATAATCTCCAAAACAATTCATAACTTTTTTGTGTTTTTTCTTTAATACGGGTCTTGGTTTTCCCTATAAACAGGGAGTTTGAGGCTCGATAATGAAAGAATAATTAAATAAAGTGTCTGATTTATGCGATGTATTTAGAAAAAAGTATTTATCTTGGCACACGTAAAAACAATTCGAAATTGCTATGAAAAAGGAAAAGATTCATTTGGAGTATTTGTTGAATGCAACGTCTAAAAATATTCTTTGGTCAGCTATAAGTACACCGACCGGGTTGGAGGACTGGTTTGCCGATAAAGTTATTTCTGACGATAAAATAGTAGAGTTTCATTGGGGGAAGACAGAGCTGAGGAAAGCAGAGATTATTGCCATTCGCTCTTTCTCTTTTATCCGCTTCCGTTGGCAGGATGATGAAAACGAACGCGATTATTTTGAAATCAAGATGACTTATAATGAGCTGACTAGTGACTATGTGTTGGAAATTACCGATTTCGCAGAGCCGGATGAAGTGGATGATATGAAAGAATTGTGGGAGTCACAAGTAGCTAAATTAAGAAGAACTTGTGGTTTTTAGTTAACTTTCAACTAAAAATTTTCGATGCTCCTTTTTTTGTGCTAATTTTGCATCCTAATTGCACGAACCTATTAAGATGCTACGCATAAAGAAATTAGATATATTCATCGTAAAGAGTTTTTTGATGCTCTTTATTGGTACATTCTTCATCTGTCTGTTCATATTCATGATGCAGTTCCTGTGGAGATATGTAGACGAATTGGTCGGAAAGGGATTGGAGATGAGCGTAATGGCTCAATTCTTCTTTTATTCCGCGTTAACATTAGTGCCGGTATCGTTGCCATTGGCAGTGCTACTGGCTTCTTTGATTACTTTTGGTAACTTTGGCGAGCGTTATGAATTGCTTGCGATGAAAGCCGCAGGTATTTCTCTCCTTAAAATCATGCGTCCGCTTGCTTTCTTCGTTTGCGGACTTGTCGGTGTCTCATTCTATTTCCAAAATGTAGTAGGTCCTATCGCCCAGGCTAAATTGGGAACCCTGATCCTTTCGATGAAACAAAAATCTCCGGAGTTGGACATTCCGGAAGGAGTTTTCTATTCTGAAATCAAGGACTATAATTTAAAGGTAGCTAAGAAGAACCGGAAGACCGGTATGCTATATGATGTGCTGATTTATAGTATGAAAGATGGCTTTGAGAAAGCACGTATTATATATGCTGATTCCGGGCGTTTGGAGATGACCGCGGATAAACAGCATCTTTGGCTGCATTTGTATAGCGGAGATTTATTTGAGAATCTGAAAGCTCAAAGTATGAAATCGGAGAATGTACCTTACCGACGCGAGGAATTCAGGGAAAAACATACCATTATTGAGTTTAATTCCGATTTCAATATGGTTGACGGTGAGATTATGGGTAAGCAGTCCAGTGCTAAGGACATGGCGCAGTTGCAGAGTTCCATTGACTCGATGACGGTTGTGGGAGACAGTATCGGACGACAGTATTATAGGGAAGTGGCAGAAGGAAATTTCCGTCCTTCTTATGGATTGACAAAAGAAGATACGATCAAAATAGAAAAGGCGGATATTCATGAATATAATGTAGACAGCCTTTACGAAGTAGCCTCTTTAACGCAGAAACAGAAGGTGATTTCTTCTGCTGTCAGTCGTGCGGAGAACGTGGCTAACGATCTTGGGTTCAAGAAATTCACGATGGAGAACAATGATTATAGTATTCGAAAACATAAGACGGAATGGCATAAGAAGATAACGATTTCACTTTCTTGTCTGCTGTTCTTCTTTATCGGAGCTCCGTTGGGCGGTATTATCCGTAAAGGAGGTCTGGGAATGCCGGTCATCGTATCAGTGTTGGTGTTTATCATTTATTATATCATTGATAATACAGGATATAAAATGGCCCGCGACGGTAAGTGGATTGTTTGGATGGGGATGTGGACAAGTAGCGCAGTCCTTGCCCCGTTAGGAATCTTCCTTACTTATAAATCGAATAAAGACTCTGTGGTGCTTAATGCAGATGCCTATATCAACTGGTTTAAAAAGATTGTGGGAATTCGTAGTGTGCGCCATATATTTAAGAAAGAAGTGATTATTCATGATCCTGATTACGTACGTCTGACGGGTGATTTGGAACAACTTTCGGCAGAGTGTAAAGCGTATGCCGCCAGGAAACGATTGGAAAAAGCACCGAATTACTTTAAGTTGTGGATGGCGAGTGAGGATGATAACGAGGTGATGGCAATCAATGAAAAGCTGGAAGCGTTGGTTGAAGAAATGTCCAATACGAAATCTGCCACTTTGATCGGTGCATTAAACAATTATCCGGTTATTTCCGTTTCTGCTCATGTGCGCCCGTTCCATATATATTGGTTGAATCTGGTAGCCGGAGTCATTTTCCCTATCGGTTTATTTTTCTATTTCCGCATCTGGGCGTTCCGCGTTCGTCTGGCTAAGGATATGGAACGGATTATAAAGAACAATGAACAAATTCAATTCATCATACAGAAAATCAATAAATAAGTGTTATGAAAGAGACTATTAAAATGGATAGAATAGAAGATGCGATTGCCGACTTCAAAGAAGGCAAGTTTGTCATAGTAGTGGATGATGAAGACCGCGAAAACGAAGGCGACTTGATTATTGCAGCTGAAAAGATAACTCCCGAAAAAGTAAATTTCATGTTGAAGCATGCACGTGGCGTACTTTGTGCACCTGTCACAGTGTCTCGTTGCAAGGAGTTGGATTTACCGCATCAGGTAAGTGACAATACTTCCGTGTTGGGAACTCCTTTTACGGTTACCATTGACAAACTGGAAGGCTGTACAACAGGTGTTTCCGCTTCCGACCGTGCCGCTACTATTCAGGCGTTGGCCGATCCGACTTCTACACCGGCTACTTTCGGGCGTCCCGGACACATCAATCCGTTGTACGCGCAAGAAAAAGGAGTACTTCGCCGTGCCGGACATACAGAAGCTACGATTGATATGGCTCGTCTGGCAGGACTTTACCCCGCAGGTGCCTTGATGGAAATCATGAGTGAAGACGGAACAATGGCACGTTTGCCCGAACTCCGTCAGATGGCAGACGAACACGGACTGAAGCTGATTTCTATCCATGACCTGATCGTTTATCGCCTGAAACAGGAATCCATTGTAGAAAAAGGAGTAGAAGTAAATATGCCTACCGAACACGGAAAGTTCCGTCTGATTCCTTTCCGTCAGAAATCGAATGGACTGGAGCATATGGCTATATTTAAAGGTACATGGAATGAAGACGAACCTATCTTGGTGCGTGTCCATTCATCTTGCGCTACTGGAGATATCCTTGGCTCACAACGTTGTGACTGTGGCGAGCAGCTGCATAAAGCGATGGAAATGATCGAAAAAGAAGGAAAAGGCGTGGTGGTTTACCTCAATCAGGAAGGACGTGGCATCGGTCTGATGGAAAAGATGAAAGCATATAAGTTGCAGGAAGACGGTATGGATACCGTTGACGCGAATATTTGTTTGGGACACCTTGCCGATGAGCGTGATTACGGAGTAGGCGCACAAATCCTTCGTGAACTGGGAGTACACAAAATGAGACTTTTGACAAATAATCCGGTGAAACGTGTTGGTTTGGAAGCATACGGATTGGAGATAGTAGAAAATGTACCTGTTGAAACAGTTCCTAATCCGTATAATGAGCGATACTTGAGAACAAAGAAAGAAAGAATGGGGCATACTTTACATTTTAATAAGTAAATTGCCAATTTGTTTTCATATATCAAATATTATCGCTTATTTTGCAACGATTTTCACTCAACAACAATAAAATAGATACAAAATGAATCAATTATCAGATCGTTTGAACAGCTTGTCGCCGTCGGCGACGCTTGCCATGTCGCAAAAGAGCAACGAACTCAAAGCGCAGGGTATTGATGTTATTAACTTAAGTGTAGGAGAACCGGATTTCAATACTCCTGACCACATCAAAGAAGCTGCGAAGAAAGCCATTGATGATAACTTTTCTCGCTACTCTCCGGTACCGGGTTATCCGGCTTTACGCAATGCGATTGTTGAGAAGCTGAAAAAAGAGAACGGTCTTGAATATACTGCTGCTCAGATTTCTTGTGCCAATGGTGCAAAGCAATCTGTATGTAATGCGATCCTGGTATTGGTAAATCCGGGTGATGAAGTAATTGTACCGGCTCCTTACTGGGTGAGCTATCCGGAAATGGTGAAGATGGCAGAAGGTACTCCTGTCATTGTTTCTGCCGTCATCGAACAAGATTTCAAAATTACTCCGGAACAACTGGAAGCAGCTATTACTCCGAAAACAAAAGCATTGATTCTTTGTTCTCCGTCCAACCCCACAGGTTCTGTTTACAGCAAAGAAGAACTGGCTGGACTGGCAGCCGTGCTGGCTAAGTATCCGCAAGTAGTGGTAATTGCTGACGAGATTTACGAACATATCAATTATATCGGTGCACATCAGAGCATTGCTCAGTTACCGGAAATGAAAGAACGTACAGTGATCGTGAACGGTGTATCCAAAGCCTATGCAATGACCGGGTGGAGAATCGGTTTCATTGCTGGTCCGGAATGGATTGTGAAAGCTTGTAACAAGCTTCAGGGACAATACACTTCGGGTCCTTGCTCGGTATCTCAGAAAGCTGCCGAGGCTGCTTACGTAGGTACACAAGAACCGGTGAAAGAAATGCAGAAGGCATTTGAACGTCGTCGTGACCTGATTGTGAAGTTGGCTAAAGAAGTGCCGGGTTTCGAAGTAAACGTACCGCAAGGTGCTTTCTATCTGTTCCCGA
>ERZ827471.1537-NODE-1537-length-13492-cov-9.726055_pt1 | contig 13492 bp, 9 predicted proteins | sample MGYA00519772_ERZ827471 | MGnify/ENA primary metagenome ERZ827471 (study PRJEB31778, sample SAMEA3449315) | human gut metagenome | biome: human gut; feature: human-associated habitat; material: faeces | place: United Kingdom | collected 2010/2012 ... | reverse complement strand
CATAGACGCTAAGGGTCGTCTGGCAATGCCGGCCAAGCTGCGCGAGGAGCTCGGCGAGCACTTCACGGTCACCAAGGGCCTCGATGGCTGTCTGTCCGTCTATCCGGAAGCGGAATGGAAGCGCCTGGAGGACAAGATCCGCACGCTCGGCAACGGCGAAAAGGCAAGACGCGTCAAGCGCTACTACTTCGCCAATGCGTTCGATGCACAGCTCGATGCACAGGGCCGCATCCTCATTCCCGCAAACCTGCGTACCTTTGCGGAGCTGCAGAAGGATGTTACCGTGATCGGTCAGCTCGACCACGCGGAAATCTGGAACAGTGACAAGTGGCGCGCTTACAATGACGAGATCGACGCGGAGGTTGTTGCCGCGGACGTAGAAGATATTGATTTTTAACAAAAGGGCAGGGAACTATGGAATTTCATCATGTATCCATTTTGCTTGAGCCTTGCCTTGAGGCTCTGCAGATCAAGCCGGACGGCGTTTATGTGGACGCCACGACCGGCGGCGCCGGTCACTCGCTCCGCATTGCGGAGCGTTTGCATGATACCGGCCGTTTGATCTGTATTGACAGAGATGACGAAGCACTCGAAAACGCGAAGGACCGCCTCAAGAATGTATGGCAGCGTGTCACACCGGTCAAGAGCGACTTCCGCGATATCGACAAGGTGCTCGAAGGGCAGGGACTTGCAGGTGCGGACGGCATTCTGTTCGACCTCGGCGTTTCCTCTCCGCAGCTGGATCATGCTGAGCGCGGTTTTTCCTATATGCAGGATGCGCCGCTCGATATGCGCATGGACCAGCGCCAGACGCAGACAGCCGGCGATATTGTCAATGGCTATGAAGAAAAAGAATTATACCGTATTATTCGTGATTACGGTGAAGATAAATTTGCAAAAAATATTGCAAAACATATTGTTGCCGCCAGACAGGTGAAACCGATCACAACCACCGGAGAACTGACAGAGATCATCAGAGAATCCATTCCCATGAAGATGCAGGTGAAGTCAGGACATCCGGCCAAGAGAACTTTTCAGGCAATCCGTATTGAGCTTAACAGAGAGCTCGATGTGCTGCGGGATTCTCTGGATGGAATGATCGATATCCTTGATGATGGCGGAAGACTTTGCATTATCACTTTTCATTCTCTGGAGGACAGAATTGTAAAGACGATTTTCAGAAAAAATGAGAATCCGTGTACCTGCCCTTCAGATTTTCCTGTATGCGTATGCGGGAAGAAATCCAAAGGAAAAGTGATCACAAGAAAGCCGATTCTTCCGGGGGAGACAGAGATGGAAGAGAATCCGCGTTCCAAAAGTGCAAAGCTTCGGATTTTTGAGAGAGTATTATAATTAGAGAGGCATGAAATGGCGAGAACGACCAGGAGTGAAACAGCAAGAAGAAGCAGAACCAGTGCCAGAACAAACAGAGGAATGTATGTTGACGGAAATACGGTCAGACGTCTTGCAGAAGTTCCGGAGAGAAAGAGGCAGCCGGGAAGACAGAATCCGGGAAGGCAGCAGATCAATCGAAACCGAAGAGTGCAGGCGAGTCCTGCGCAGGTACCAAGGCAGAAACATCAGTTGAGTAAAGAAGCACAGAAGAACAGGCAGAAGGCGACTGCAATGAACTGGGGATTTGTAGCGTTTCTGGCAGTTGTATGTGTGGCGATATTATTCTGCTCTGTGAAATATCTTCGTTACAAATCAGAGATTACCGCAAAGATGAGTACAGTTGCATCTCTTGAGGAGGAACTGGCAGATTTAAAAGAAGACAATGATGCATATTACAGCCAGGTGACATCAAATGTGGATCTGAATAAGATCAAGCAGATCGCATTGGGGAGACTGGGAATGAAATATCCGTCAGATGATCAGACAGTAACCTATTCTACATCGGGTAACAGTTATGTAAGACAGTATCAGGATATACCAGATTCAAAGTAGGTGATTAATTGAGCAATACGGGAAGAAAGAGTCGAAGAAGACCACAGAGAAAAATAAATCAAAACATGAAAGAAAAGCTGCTGATATTGTTTGGAATTGTGTTACTGCTTCTGGTAATATTAGTGCTGAGAATTACTTATATTAATGCTACCAGTGGAAGCAAATACAAAAAACAGGTGTTAAGTCAGGCGCAGCAGAAATATGAGAGCCAGGTACTGCCGGCAAAGAGAGGCGATATTTATGACAAGAACGGAAATATACTGGCTACCAGCAATAAAGTTTATAATGTGATCCTGGACTGCAAAACTGTAAATTCAGATGAGGACTATGTAGAGCCAACAATACGTGCCTTAAATGAGGTGCTGGGGATTGATGAAGAAACAGTGCGTTCTCTTTTGGCCGATTCAAGAACCAGCCAGAGTCAGTATCAGGTACTGACAAAACAGCTGTCTATGGACAAAAAGAAAGAATTTGAAAAATATAAGGCAGAGGATGAAGATTCCGGTCTTACTAAAGCGCAGGCAAAGGAACGGGCAAATATCAAAGGCGTCTGGTTTGAAGAGGATTATCTGAGAAGTTACCCGTTTAATGAAACAGCATGCGATACAATTGGTTTTGCACTGGACAGAGATGTGGCAGATATCGGACTGGAAGGGTACTATAACAGCACACTGACAGGCGTAGACGGAAGACAGTATGGGTATATCAATGATGACTCAGATGTGGAGCAGACCATTATTGCTGCGGTGAATGGAAAAAGCATTCAGACCAGCATTGACATCGGTGCACAGCAGATTGTTGAGAAATATGTTAATGGATTTAAAGAGGCAATGGGGGCCAAGAATATAGGTGTCATTGTTGAAAATCCGTCCACCGGTGAGATTATTGCCATGGATGGTGGTGACCGTTATGATCTGAATAATCCGAGAGATCTTTCCGCTGTATATACAGAAGATGAAATCAAAGCGATGAATGATGTGGAAACAGTGGAGGCTCTGAATGGTATGTGGAGTAATTTCTGCGTCACAGATGCCTATGAGCCGGGATCTGTTGTAAAGCCGATCGTCATGGCTTCTGCATTGGAAAAGGGTGCGATACAGGAAACAGATACATTTGTATGCGATGGATCGCAGACTTTTGGAGACACTATGATCAAGTGTGCGGTTTATCCGAGCGCACATGGCACAGAGACACTGGGAGAGGTAATTGCAAACTCCTGTAATGATGCAATGATGCAGATTGGTGCCAAGATGGGAGCTACTCAGTTTATCAAAGCACAGAGTCTGTTTAATTTCGGAACAAGGACAGGGATTGACCTGCCGAATGAAGGCGCAGGTATTATCCATACTAAGGACAGTATGGGGGAAACAGAACTTGCATGTTCTGCTTTTGGACAGGGTTTTACCTGTACCATGATCCAGGAAATCAATGCGATGAGTTCCGTTATCAATGGCGGATATTATTATCAGCCGCATCTTGTGACAAAGGTTCTTGACAGTAATGGCGGAACTGTAAAAACAATCTCGCCGATACTTCTGAAGCAGACGATTTCCTCCAGGATTTCCAGTGATATCAGAAGCTATATGGCATTGAGTGTACAGCAGGGTACCAGCCGTCATTCCAAAGTGCAGGGTTACAGTTCAGGCGGTAAAACAGGTACAGCGGAGAAATACCCGCGAGGAAACGGAAAATATCTGGTTTCTTTTATTGGATTTGCTCCTGTAGATGACCCGGCTGTGGTAATTTATGTAGTTGTAGATGAACCGAATGTAGAGGATCAGGCAAACAGTACTTATCCGCAGTATATTGCACAGGGAATCCTTTCGGAGCTTCTTCCGTATCTGAATGTAGTGCCGGATGAATCTGAAGATGGAACAGTGCCGGAGACAGAATTGTGGGAAGGGTTTAAGGGACATTTAAAGAGTACTTCCATATCGGACAGCGAACTTGACAGTGACGGTAATCTGGTGGATGCAGATGGCAATCTGATAGACTGGGATGGAAACCGGATTGATGAAAACGGATATCTGCTGGATGCCAATGGAGATCACATATTGGATGAGGAAGGCAATTATAAGATGTCTACAAATCTTGTCAGTGCTTCGGGAAGTACGGATGCAGATTCTTCAGGAGATGCAGTATCCAATCCTGATGCACCTGCACCTCTGGAGGATGATGAAGCTGAGACGACTGAGGATAATGACGAAGAGACAGACGGTATTACCAATGAAGAAGCAGGTCTGGAATAAAAACGTATAGTTATAGCTCCGCAGAGAAAGGTCATATATTGTTATGACAATCTCTGCGGAGCTTTTTTTATGAAAAAAAATATGACGTTTCACAAGAGAAAAATATGGGTGGTATTACTCTGCTGTATTTTAATGATGACAGGCCTTATCGGAAGACTGGTATATCTTATGTGTTTCAGATCAGACTATTATTATAAGAAAGCAAAAGAACTTCACGAAAGAGAGAGAGAGATCAAAGCGGCCAGAGGGGAGATTCTGGATGCAAGGGGAAAAGTTCTGGCATCAAACAGGACGGTATGTACAATCTCTGTGATCCACAGTCAGATTAAAGAACCTGAAAAAGTAATCGCCCTGCTGTCTGAAAAACTGAAAATAGATGAGGCAGAAGTGAGAAAAAGAGTGGAGAAAATCTCTTCCATAGAAATAGTAAAGACAAATGTGGAAAAAAGTACAGGTGATGAGATAAGAGAGTGCAGTCTGGCAGGGGTGAAAGTTGATGAGGATTATAAGCGTTACTATCCATGTGGAAGTCTGGCTTCAAAAGTCATTGGCTTTACGGGAGGTGATAATCAGGGAATTATCGGTCTGGAAGTGAAATATGAAGAAATCCTGAGGGGACAGCCGGGTAAAATCTTGACAACAACAGATGCCAGGGGTGTGGAAATTGATAAATTGGGTGAGACAAGGGAAAAACCGATAGAGGGGAAAAGCCTGATAATCAGCCTTGATGTAAATATTCAGGAATTTGCGCAGCAGTCAGCTTTGAAAGTAATGGAGGAAAAGCAGGCAGAACGTGTATCTATCCTGCTGATGAATCCACAGAACGGCGAAATATATGCATGTGTCAATGTGCCGGAATTTGACCTGAATGATCCTTTTACCCTGACAGATGATCTGAATATGCAGTTAAATGAATCCGGGATAACAATACCGTCGGAAGATCACAATGAACAAAGTGAACTGGCAGTGCAGACAGCATCAGGAAAAACAAATACAGAAAGAAAGCAGGAATTACTGAATCAGATGTGGAGAAATCCCTGCCTGAATGATACTTATGAACCGGGCTCCACATTTAAAATCATCACCATGGCAGCCGGACTGGAGGCTGGTGTTGTTTCACCTGGGGACCGTTTTTATTGTCCCGGATATAAAGTGGTGGAGGATCGCAGAATCCACTGTGCAAAAAGAACAGGACATGGATCCCAGAATTTTGTGGAAGGTGCACAGAATTCCTGTAACCCTGTGTTTATAGAGGTGGGGCTTCGCCTTGGGATAGAACGTTATTATAAGTATTTCAGACAGTTTGGACTTCTGGATAAAACCGGGACAGATCTTCCGGGAGAGGCAGGAACTATTATGCATCAGAAGAAAAATATGGGAGAAGTGGAACTGGCAACGGTTTCTTTTGGACAGTCTTTTCAGATTACGCCTGTTCAGCTGGCTGCAACAGTAAGTTCACTTATAAACGGAGGCAGACGGGTGACACCGCATTTTGGAGTCGCAGTGTTAAATCCTGACAGAACAGAGGGTGAGAAACTGATTTTTCCGGTAAAAGAAGGAATTGTCTCTGAAGAGACTTCGAAGGAAATAAGAGAAATCCTGGAAACAGTAGTATCTCAGGGCTCCGGAAAAAATGCAAAAATTGAAGGATATGCCATTGGTGGGAAAACTGCCACTTCTCAGACACTGCCAAGAAGTGCAAATCGTTATATTTCCTCTTTTTTGGGATTTGCACCTGCAGAAGATCCGCAGATACTGGGACTGTGTATTATTCATGATCCGAAAGGAATCTATTATGGAGGGACAGTAGCTGCACCTGTGATACGTGGTATTTTTGAGAATATCCTGCCATATCTTGGAATTGAAAAAAGTGATGTTTCTGATTTTTCTGCAGAAGGCAATTAGGGAAATTCCGCAGGCAGGGTTGATAAATAAGCAAAAAAGCCTTATACTAAAAGAAATCTGAAAGTAAAAAACTTTCAGGAAAAAACGAAAGAATGAACGAGGTGTAAGATGGAATTTCAAGTTGTAATCCCTGTGCTGATTTCTTTTGCAATCAGCGTTGTATTAGGACCGGTCATCATTCCTTTTCTTCGGAGACTGAAGATGGGCCAGACAGAAAGAACAGAGGGCGTACAGTCCCATTTAAAGAAAGCAGGAACACCTACAATGGGTGGAGTGATCTTTCTGATCGCCACAGCGATAACTGCATTATTTTATGTAGGGGATTATCCGAAGATCATTCCGGTACTGTTCCTGACTCTTGGATTTGGAATTATAGGATTTCTGGATGATTATCTGAAGGTTGTGCTGAAACGCTCAGACGGACTGCTGCCATGGCAGAAATTTTTACTTCAGGTAGTTCTGACTACGATTTTTGTATTTTATATTGTTAAGTATACAGATATCTCACTGACTATGAGAATCCCATTCTGGAGCGGACATTTCCTGAATCTTGGATGGCTGGCAGTTCCGGTCCTTTTCTTTGCTGTGATTGGTACTGTGAATGGAGTTAATTTTACGGATGGTCTGGATGGTCTTGCTTCCAGTGTGACTCTGATCGTTGCGGTATTTTTTACAGTAGTTTCTATTGGAATGAAATCGGGGATCGAGCCGATCACAGGTGCAGTTGTGGGAGGTCTGATGGGATTTCTGTTGTTTAATGTATATCCGGCAAAAGTGTTTATGGGAGACACAGGTTCTTTGGCACTGGGTGGTTTTGTTGCAGGTACGGCTTATGTGATGCAGATGCCGTTATTTATCCTGATCGTGGGTCTGATCTATCTGATCGAAGTACTTTCCGTTATCATTCAGGTAACTTATTTCAAGGCAACACATGGAAAGCGTATCTTTAAGATGGCACCGATCCATCATCATTTTGAGTTATGCGGATGGTCTGAAACACGTGTAGTTGCGGTATTCTCAGTTATTACAGCGGTTATGTGTATGGTCGCACTGCTGGCACTGTAAGATTTTGGCTAAGCAGATTTCAGCGTTATGCTGATAAAAGGGAGGAAAATTATTATGGAATTACAGGGAAAAAAGGTACTTGTATTCGGTTCCGGAAAAAGCGGAATCGGAGCATCTGACCTTCTGGCAAAGGTAGGAGCATTTCCGGTTATCTATGACGGAAATGCCGAAACAGATAAAGACGCAGTTGTACATAAAACAGATGGGACATATCCGGTCACTGTATATGCAGGAGAACTTCCGAAAGAAGTACAGGACAGTCTTGATCTGGTAGTTTTAAGCCCCGGAGTGCCGACAGATCTTCCACTTGTAAAGAGTTTTTATGAGCAGGGGCTTCCGGTATGGGGAGAGGTGGAACTGGCATACAGAGTAGGTGACGGCGAAGTACTTGCCATCACAGGAACAAACGGAAAAACTACTACAACAGCACTTCTTGGAAAAATTATGCAGGATGCACGTGAGTCTGTTTTTGTAGTCGGCAATATCGGAACCCCATATACTTCCAAAGCACTGGAGATGAAGCAAAACTCTGTAACTGTTGCAGAAATCAGCAGTTTTCAGCTGGAAACGATTGATGAGTTTGCACCAAAGGTATCTGCAATCCTGAATATTACAGAGGACCATCTGAACCGTCATCATACAATGGAAGAGTATATACGTGTGAAAGAACTGATCACTGAGAATCAGGGCACAGAAGATGTATGCGTGCTGAATTATGAAGATGAGGTTCTGCGTGAGTTTGGAAAACATCTGACTCCACGAGTGGTATATTTCTCCAGCGGACGTAAACTGGATGAGGGAATTTATCTGGATGGAAACAAAATCATCCTGAAGGACGGAGAAAAAGAAATCGAAGTAGTTAAGACAGAAGATCTGAAGCTTCTTGGAAAACACAATTTTGAGAATGTTATGGCCGCAGTTGCAATGGCTTACTACGATGGAGTATCCTTGGACAGCATCCGTAAGAGCATCTGTGAATTTACAGCTGTTGCACACAGAATCGAATATGTGACAGAGAAAAAAGGCGTTGTATATTATAATGATTCCAAAGGAACTAACCCGGATGCGGCAATTAAAGGAATCCAGGCAATGAACCGTCCGACACTTCTGATCGGCGGCGGTTATGATAAACAGTCCGGTTATGATGAATGGATTGAGGCATTTGACGGAAAGGTACGTTATCTGGTGCTGATCGGTCAGACAAAGGAGAAAATCAAAGAAGCTGCTGAGAAACATGGTTTCCATGACATCATCCTCTGCGAAGATCTGAAAGAGGCAGTAAAGGTATGTGAGGAGAAAGCACAGCCTGGAGATGCTGTTTTGCTTTCTCCCGCATGTGCAAGCTGGGGACAGTTTGATAACTATGAACAGCGTGGAGATATGTTCAAGGAATATGTAAGAAATCTGTAGAATATCTATAAGTAAGAATTATAGCTGTCCGGCAGAGAAAGACGAAGCTGCAGTGACCGGCTATAGATAATTTTGCGGAGAAACAGATGGCGCGAAAAAGAGCGACAGATTTATCAAAAACAGATATGACGATGCTGGTACTGATAGTACTGCTTGTGATTTTTGGCCTGGCAGTATTATTCAGCTCCAGTGAATATAATGGCAGAGTACGTTTCGGCGACTCTGCCTGTTATTTTAAGAAACAGTTATTTGCCACAGCATTGGGTATGGGAGTGATGTATATGGTTTCTTCCATTGATTATCATTTTTTTCTGAGGCTGGGACCAGTGGCATATCTGATTTCAATGTTTTTGTCCGGCGCAGTACTTTTTGTAGGTCAGGAGATCAATGGCTCAAAAAGATGGCTGAATCTTGGACCTTTATCTTTTCAGCCTTCAGAGTTTGCGAAAGTTGCTGTAATCCTTTTTCTTGCATGGCAGATCGAGCGGACAAAAAAAACAACCATGGGATTTGGATTTATGTGCAGGACAATACTGACCCTGCTGCCAATCATTGGTCTTGTAGGTTCAAATAATCTGAGTACAGCGATCATTATTCTGGGTATCGGTGGAATCCTGATTTTTGTATCTAATCCGGGATATCTGGAATTTATCGGGCTTGGCAGCGCAGGTGCAGGTTTCATAGCTGTTTTTCTTGCTGCAGAGAGTTATCGTCTGGAACGTCTTGCAATCTGGAGAAATCCGGAGAAATATGAAAAAGGATTTCAGACGATCCAGGGACTGTATGCCATTGGCAGCGGCGGAATATTCGGCAGAGGATTTGGAAACAGTCTGCAGAAACTTGGATTTGTTCCGGAAGCGCAGAATGATATGATTTTTTCGATTATATGTGAGGAAATGGGAGCAGCCGGAGCTATCTTTCTGATTTTTCTGTTTGCAATGCTTCTGTGGCGGCTGGGTGTGGCTGCCATGCATGCAAAAGATCTGGCCGGAGCTCTTATCTGTTGTGGGATTATGGGGCATCTGGCTCTTCAGGTTATTTTGAATATTGCAGTGGTGACCAATACAATCCCCAATACAGGCATTACGCTGCCTTTTATCAGCTATGGAGGAACTTCGGCAGTGTTTCTTCTTGGGGAAATGGGACTTGCGATGAATGTTGGGAAATGTGACAGGATAAATTGAATTACAGGTTTCAGAATGGCGTAACATATAATAGAAAAAGCCATAAACTGTAAAGTAAGAGACTCTTTGGGAGCAAAAGGTTGGATGAAATCCATGTGACAGGTAAAGCATCTCTCAGCGGAGAGATTTTTATACAGGGATCTAAAAATGCAGCACTTCCAATGATAGCCGCATCTCTGATGCACAGAGGACTAAGCATTCTGAGGGGATGCCCCAGAATTTCAGATGTTTTCTGTATGGAAGAGATTTTGAGAAGTCTTGGTGCAGTGACCTGGTGGGACGATCATGATCTTTATCTGGATTGTTCCTGCGCAGACGGAACAGAAATTCCTGCAGTCTATACAGGCAGAATGCGTTCTTCAATCATTCTGGCAGGTGCGGTGCTTGCAAGAAACAGAAAATGCAGGATAGGGTATCCGGGCGGATGTACGATCGGAAAAAGACCAATAGATCTCCATCTTATGGCACTGAGAGCACTTGGCGCGGATGTCCGGGAAAATGCATCAGGCCTGGATGGAGAATGTGTCAGATTTGAAGGGCAGGATATTGTGTTTCCGAAATCGAGTGTGGGAGCTGCTCAACAGGCAATACTGGCAGCAGTTCTTGCAAAAGGTGTAACACATCTTTATAATTGTGCGAAAGAACCGGAGGTTTTCTGGCTCTGCAGATATCTGAAAACAATGGGAGCACTGATAGAAGGAGAAGAAACCGGTGAAATTACGATCAGAGGAGTGGATGAACTGAAAGGCGGAGACTACCGTATTCCTCCGGATCGTATTGTTGCAGGTACCTATCTGTGTGCGGCTGCGGCAGCAAGAAGTAAGATTATTCTTCATAATGTACCTGTGGAGGAGTTGCAGTCGTTTATGGAAGTATATCGGAAAATAGGTGGACAATATCAAGTAAATGGTGGTACACTAGAGGTCAATGGAAAGAATGCTGTCAGACCGGCTGTTTTAGTAGAAACAGAAATTTATCCGGGTTTTCCCACAGATCTGCAGGCTCCGTTGATGGCAGTGCTGACAGGTGCGCAGGGACAGAGTACCATACGGGAAAATATTTTTGACCGGAGATTTGGCAGTGCTTTTCAGATGAAAAAAATGGGCGCAGATATTTCCGTAAGCGGAAACCAGGCAATCATAAGAGGGGGAAAAACTCTTAAGGGAACACAGGTACAGGCAGGAGATCTCAGAGGTGGTGCAGCCCTGCTCATTGCCGCACTTATGGCAGAGGGAGAAACCTGTGTTACAGGAGCCGGGTTTATCAGCAGGGGCTATGAGCATATCTGTGAAGATTTACGGACTTTGGGCTGCAGAATATGGCAGCCGGGGACAGAGGATTTGAGGATTTATGAGAGAAAGTAATTATGGGAAAAGACCTCCTATGAGTAAAAGGACGAAGAAGATGCTGGCAGGTATGATAGGCGCCGGAGTTATGGTCGCTGTGATAGTATTTTTTTCCTATTATAAAGTAGATACTGTTGAGGTGAGGGGCACTTCCCATTATACAGACGAAGAAGTAAAGAATATGGTGCTTCGGGGACCGATGGCTTCCAATTCGGTCCTTGCACCACTGCTCTACAGCACTACAAATACAGAGGACATTGCATATGTAGATGCATTTAAAGTTACCCAGCTGAACCGAAATACCATTTGTATCAGCGTAAAAGAGAAAAAAACAGTCGGATGCATCCGATATCTTGACAGTTACATTTATTTTGACAGAAATGGCATTTTTGTGGAGGGTTCTCAGAACAGAGATGAGACGGTTCCGTATTTTGACGGAATTCAGGTGAACAGCATTGTGATGGACGAGAAACTGGATATTAAAGGAGATACTGTACTGAATACAGCTGTAGCATTGTCTACAATCTTTCAGAAAAATGATATGATCCCCGATCATATCCAGTTTGACAGCAGCTATTCTATCAGCCTCATCTATGGGGATATAACTGTTCAGCTCGGAAAAGATGCTGATCTGGAAGAGAAGATGAACCGAGTGATAGCGATTCTGCCCAAAATCCAGGGAAAAAAAGGTATTCTTCATATGGAGAGTGTGGCTACGGAGTCCAATACCTTTGAAGAAGAACTGGAACAGGAAGAAGTTACTGCTGAGAACTGGAATGGCGGTTATGATGAAGATGGCAATTATACCGGAGACGGCGAGTATGACGAGGATGGTAATTATGTAGGTGCAAAACCGAAGACTGCTCTTGAGGAAGCAATTGAGAACTGGAATGGCGGTTATGATGAGGAAGGGGATTATACCGGAGCAGGTGAGTATGACGAATCCGGTAATTATGTGGGACCGAAGCCTACACAGGAATCTCTGGATGCGGCATCTGATGAGTCGGGAGACGGTTCAGGAGATGAAAGTTCCGCAGATGACCAGAGTTCTGATATCTCAGAAGATGGAGAAAGTGATTCATCATATGACGACGGAAACTCAGATGATTCAGATGGATATGGTGATTATACAGAAGATAACAGTGATTATCAGGGGGATGATTCTGAGGGATATTGATAGTATATGGAAACTTTGAGATTAGAGAAGGCTCCGTACACTGATACAACATATTTACCGGAATTGCCGAAAAAGAGTGAAAAAAGTATAAAAAAACAAAATTAATGGTTGATTAATTCTCAAAAAAAATATATGATATATCTATATGTAACTTTGATATAAATCACTGAAAAGGATATCAGGTATAAATAAAGGAGGAAGTACGTTGTTAGAGATTATGTCAAACGAGGCTGAATCATCTGCCAAGATCATAGTGATCGGTGTAGGTGGAGCCGGAAATAATGCAGTAAACAGAATGGTGGAAGAGGCCATCGGCGGAGTAGAGTTTGTAGGTGTTAATACTGATAAGCAGGCTTTAACTCTGTGCAAAGCTCCAACTGTACTTCAGATTGGCGAGAAGATTACCAAAGGTCTTGGTGCGGGAGCAAGACCGGAGATTGGTGAGAAAGCTGCAGAAGAAAGTGCAGAAGAAATATCAGCAGCACTGAAAGGTGCCGACATGGTATTCGTAACATGCGGTATGGGCGGTGGTACCGGAACAGGTGCTACACCAGTGATTGCACGTATTGCAAAAGAACAGGGAGCATTAACTGTAGGTGTTGTAACAAAACCGTTCCGTTTTGAGTCTAAGACACGTATGAACAATGCCCTTGCGGGAATTGAAAAATTAAAAGAAAGTGTGGATACGCTGATCGTAATTCCAAATGATAAACTGTTGGAGATTGTTGACAGACGCACAACAATGCCGGAAGCTTTAAAGAAAGCTGACGAAGTATTACAGCAGGGTATTCAGGGAATCACAGACCTGATCAATGTACCTTCACTGATCAACCTTGACTTCGCAGATGTACAGACTGTTATGACAGATAAAGGTATTGCCCATATCGGTATCGGTCAGGGACGCGGTGATGATAAGGCTCTGGAGGCTGTGAAACAGGCGGTTGCCAGTCCTCTTCTGGAGACAACGATTGCAGGAGCATCACATGTTATCATCAATGTATCCGGAGATATCACACTTATGGATGCAGCTGATGCGGCAGAATATGTACAGGAACTTGCAGGAGAAGATGCAAATATCATCTTTGGTGCTATGTACGATGATTCCAGAGCAGATGAAGCAACAATCACTGTAATTGCTACAGGACTTCACAATGTTGGAGGAAGTGCTTCAAAGTTAAAATCAAGACTGGAGAATCAGGGCAGATCTTC
>ERZ827471.1527-NODE-1527-length-13568-cov-46.069045_pt1 | contig 13568 bp, 17 predicted proteins | sample MGYA00519772_ERZ827471 | MGnify/ENA primary metagenome ERZ827471 (study PRJEB31778, sample SAMEA3449315) | human gut metagenome | biome: human gut; feature: human-associated habitat; material: faeces | place: United Kingdom | collected 2010/2012 ... | reverse complement strand
AGCAAGCAAGCAAGCAAGCAAGCAAGCAAGCAAGCAAGCAATAATCTGTAAACAAATTGTAGATATATCGCAAAAAGCCCGTGTGCGGAGTTTTCTCCGTGCACGGGCTTTTTGCGTTTGTATGTGTCTGTTCTTTTGCCTTGATGCAAAAGAACCAAAAAATCAAGGCCGGATTCAATTGATAATTGAAAATGAATCATTGTCCATTCTCAATTTTCAATTTTCAATTGTATAGAGCCTCTAAAGGTTATCAAATGCAAAAGGATGAGGCTTTAGAGCTTCTAAAGGCCTGGAATTTTAGAAATGACTGCTTTTAGAACCTCTAAAGGTGGTCAAATCAGGAAATGAAAGGTTTTAGAGTCTCTAAAAGCTTGGATTTTTGGAAATGACTGTTTTTAGAGATTCTAAAGGCAAAAAAAAGATGAAAGGAAAGCTTTCAGAACCTCTGGAAGCAGAATTTATGAATAATAAAATGCTTTTGTTATGAAACAAGTGAAAGTTTTTAAGGGTACTTTGTGTAGCCTCTATACGAATGCCGTTCATACGGCTTTCATGCAGCGAATCTACGATGAGTTGTCCTCATTGTTGGATCGTAAGGAGAAACTGCATGTTTCGGATGCGTTGATGGAAGAATTCAACGAATTAATCGGGAAGGAAACGGAATTGAACAAGGAGGCGAAGCGGTTGCTGAATACTTCAGCGCGTGGGAATACGGATCAGGAACGAGATGGCGTTGTGGTATATCTGTTGCAGGAAATGAAGAACGCTGCCCGTTCGCCAATCGCCGCCAAGAAGAAAGCCGGCGAAGCGTTGACTCCGCTGGCAGAAGCCTATGTCGGCATCCAGAACGAGGCACAGGATGCGGAAACGGTTTCGATCCGTGGCTTGATTTTGGATCTGAAAAAGACGGAGAATGCCCCGCATGTCACGACCTTGGGGTTGGACGAAGTGGTGGCGAAACTGGAGGAGTTGAACAACCAGTACGACCGCGAGCGGAAAGAACTGTCGTCGAAAACGCTGGCTGACAAAAAAGAAAACTCGCTTGCCGTCCGCCCCAAAACGGATGCGGTGTTGAAGCGTATTATGGATTTGATTTATGCCAGCGAATTGTTGGCGGTCGAAGAAGAAACAGGTGATCAGGCTTATATCGAAGCTGAAATGGATATCATCAATGTGATTATCGACGAGTATCGGGCACGCTACAACATGAGCCAGGCACAGAAAAAGGCGAATAAGAAACCGAGTGAACAGCCGGAAAAACCGGAAGAAGGCGATAAGGGAGACAGTGGTCTGGAACTGGTACCGGTGGATGAGGTAAAGTAAAGAAGTGAATTTAAACCATTAAATACTAATAAAATGATACGAAAGTTTTCTAAAGTATGCAGCCTTCTTTTAGGTTGCTTCCTGTTTACTACAACTGTTCAGGCACAATCTTTCTTGGAAAAGACGTTAAAAGTAGTAGATGCTGTCGATAAAATCAGTAAGGCAAGTAAGTCTACGAAAGAAAAGAAAAATGTAGTTCCAGTGCAGGCTCAGATTGATATGAAAGCCCCGCAAGGATTTCGGATTACGGCTCCTTTCTCAGACTTGATATTCAAGATACGGAGTTGTACGATAGAAGGTTCTACCGTTATTTTGGAGATGACAGTCCGGAATCAGGAAAAGAACCAGTATTTCAGGTTTGGTGCGGATGATCAGCATGTGCGTACTATCATGGTAGATGATATGGATAATTCGTATGATTGTGAGAAAATCAAAATCAGTATCGGTGATAAATATGCTGCAATCTCAAGCCGAGAGTTATTCCCAACCAATGTACCGATCAAAATGACCGTTTATATAAATGAAGTGGATCCATCGGCTCGGATGATAACGATGTTGGCTCTTCGGGTAGAATATTTCGATACGCCAATCACATTCTACAATATTCCGATCGAGCATCCGGTGGCTACTGCCACTATTTCTACGAATCTGACATCGACAGAGAACACGCCGACAACTTCTCCCTCTTTGACGGCTCAACAAGATCCAGCCCAAGGGACTTCTAAGTTGGAAAGGATCATTGGAAAATGGAAATTGATTTCTTTGAAAAAAGATGGCAAGGATCAAACCTTCAAGCCCTTTTCTTTGCAGTTCTTGGATACGCCGAAAGATGATCCGTATAATAAAGATCTGATTGAGACAATAGCCGGTAAGACGGAAAAGAGCGGATATAGTATTATGGGAGGCAGTGATAGCGAACTTATCATGTGTTTCCCAAACATCACCGAGGATGAGGAAGACAACAGCTATATCATTCAGTCGGTAAATGCCGAAACGCTGGTTTTGACTTTTAGTTATTATGGCGTACCTGGCACTAACGGCATCATGACTTTCAAAAGAGAACAATAAGGTTTCACCTGAAATACATAGTGCGTATGAAAACAAAATTGACACACGGATTATTAGGGAGCTTCTGTCTTTTTAGCCTTTTGTTGATACTGGTATCCTGTAGTTCTAAAATGGACGAATTGACGGCTTTTGAGTATTTTAAAGAATCACCGGCTGTCACGTTGTATTCAACCTGCTCTTTCGAGGAAGAACAACCCGACTTGAAGGCTGATTTTTTAGGGAAAAACGGAAAGTATTATTACAAGGCGTATAATTATAAGTTAGTCGGTATCGGTAAATTCCAAGTCACGGATGATAGTGCTACCGGGTTGATCCTCCTTGAACCTGCCAATGAAACGGCAGCTTGTCGAAAATTTGATGCCCAAAGAAAGAATACACCTCATAAGGCACAGGTGGAAACGAAAATGACTTGTTCATTCCAATTTAAGAAGATAGACGGCAAATGGCGGTTGGTGGATCTTCAATCTCCGCAATATCTTCGAGGCTATTGGGATAAGAAAGCAGGTTGCGGGGGTACCAAGTATAAAGATTTGATAGACTTGGATGTGCTACGCTATAAAGATCCTAAGAGTTATGAGTATTAATACAAAACAAATCAATTAATTTCAACACTTATGAAACAAATCAATCTATTTTTATCTATCTGCCTGATGCTTGTCTATATGGTAGGCTGTTCAAGCAATAGTCCGGAATCGGTGGCAAAAGATTTTGCCTTGGCTTTGTATAGTGGAAATGCCCAAAAAGCCAAACCGTATTGTACGCCTGAAACCCAGGAAGGACTTGTCTTCATGGAGTCGGTCTTTGAAAGTAATAATTATAAGAACAACCAGCCAACGAATGTGAGCGTCCAAGTAGAGAAATGCGAACTCTCGGAAGACGGTACGGAAGCCACCGCTCATCTGTTGATAACTTATGATACTCCTAATGCTAAGAAGAAAGAAGAACAGACGAAAGTCAACTTGGTGAAGTATGACGGAAAATGGATGGTTCGCTTCAAAGTCAAATAATCCTGTTTATTCTATCTGTTTGTTTTTGTGGCTGTCGCTATGAAGGCATACAGCAACAAGCGCCTTATCTTCTATCTGTGGAAGATAAGGCGCTTATCGAAGAAGGCGATATCATCTTGCGTATGGGCGAAGGATGGCTCAGCCAGTTTATATGCAAACATTTGCATGATACGATCCGTGTTTCCCATTGTGGTATTTTGGTAAAATCCGCCGAAGGGGATTGGGCAGTTATTCATGCCTTGTCGAAAAAGGTATCGGATACCGATGGTGTACAATGTTGTTCGTTGGATCGGTTCACTACTGATAGTGAAAAAGGTTCTATCTGGGTTGTGCGGTTTAAACAGGATACAACGCATCTTTTAGCAGAAAAAGCGCGGTACTACCTGAACCAGAAAATCCCTTTCGATCATCAGTTTAACTGGAAAGACACTACTGCTTTCTTTTGTTCTGAGTTGCCTTTACATATTCTGAAATATTATGAGGATATTGATTTGTATCCCCGGTCATTGGATAATCCGCAGTTCTCAATCTTTTTGGATAACCGCTATTTCAAGGAGATTATTTCACCGTTACCAAAGTAGTCCTTTTCCAAGAATAAGTATTTGGGTAAATATCGGATTGATTAGTAAACAAAGTATATATACAACGTTGTTTCCGTTCTGGAACGCGGGAACATGAATCAGTAGCGAGGAGAGAGACTTCGGTCTTTCTCCTCTTTTTATAGTTTACTCGGCATAAGCATTATAAAAATGTTCTTCATGGTATTAGATATTGACGCAACGTTGCGTCTCCTTATAAAAAATGCTAATTGCTTCTCTTTCTTCCAAAACTCTTATTCCTTTGTTGCTACAATAAAACCAGTTCTTTATGAAAAAAGGAAGAAAAGCCTCTAATATAAAAGCCTTGAAGTGCCTGATATTGCTTTCGTCGTTTCTGACGGCTTGTAGCCCGTCCAACGAGAAACAGATGGAACGTAACCTCCGACAGGCCGTTTATCCGGATTGTTATGGTGGTACTTATCTTAACGAGTTCGGGAAACAGGTGGTGTTGGCAACGGATACTTCATCCGAGGCTAAAGAGCACTTGGCTCCGTTTGTCGAATCTACTGATTTTACCTTAATAAAATGTACCTATTCGTTCAATCGGTTATGTGAATTGAATGAACGGTTAAGCTTATTCTTCGAAGATTCTCTGTTATGTGAAGAACTGACTTGGGAAGGTTCGGGTATTGACGTAAAAGCGAATTGTATTGTTATCTCTTTGAAAGACTGTTCACCCGAGTCGATAGCTCGGTTTCGGCAGAAAGTTCTGGATTCTCCCATGTTTCGGTTTGAAGCAATAGGTAATATCCAATGGGACTCTGCACATGGCCCGAAATAAACGTTGTCTGCCATAAATCCTTATCCGAACCGCATCGGCGACACTACGGAATATTCCATCCGGAAGCGACTAATTTTGGAAATTTATTTTTAATTTTGCCTATTCAAAAAAGAAAGCAACGTGCATTTCTTTCTAACTAAAATAAAAACTGAATGATTGAACGAATTTATATTCTTGAGACGGTTGATCCGGTCATATTTTATGGTGTGAATAACAGCAATATGCAGCTCATCAAGACGCTGTTTCCCAAACTTCGGATTGTAGCCAGAGGCAACGTGATGAAAGTAATTGGTGATGAAGAGGAATCGGAACTGTTTTTAAAGAAGATTCGTGAAATTGAAAAGTACTGCGAAGAATTCAACTCGTTGAGCGAGGAAGTCATCATCGACATTGTGAAGGGAAAAGGGCCGACCGTGGTCAAACAGGAAAATCTGATTATCCACGGGATGAATGGCAAACCCATTACCGCGCGGACTGAAAACCAGCAACTGCTGGTCAAGGCTTTTGAGGAAAACGACTTGGTCTTTGCGACGGGTCCTGCCGGATCGGGAAAAACCTTTGTGGCCATTGCCCTTGCCGTGAAAGCCCTGAAGAATAAGGAAGTGCGCAAGATCATCCTGAGCCGTCCGGCAGTAGAAGCGGGAGAGAAGCTGGGTTTCCTGCCCGGAGAGATGAAAGACAAACTCGATCCGTACTTGCAACCGCTCTACGATGCCTTGCAAGATATGATTCCGGCTGTCAAGCTGAAGGAATATATGGAAAACAATGTCATCCAGATTGCCCCTTTGGCCTTTATGCGTGGGCGGACCCTCAATGATGCCGTCATTATCCTGGACGAAGCCCAGAACACGACCACCCATCAGATCAAGATGTTTCTGACACGTCTCGGCATGAATGCCAAGATGATCGTGACGGGCGATATGACACAGATCGATTTGCCGGCATCGGTTACTTCCGGATTGAAGGAAGCGATGGGCATATTGAAAAATGTACCGGGCATCGGACGGGTAGAATTCAACAAGAAAGATATTGTACGGCATAAGCTGGTACAGCGTATTGTGGAGGCTTACGACAAGTTTGACAAGAGTAAGCTTCGTGCCACAAAAAAGGATACAAGTCATACAGAAAATAAAATAGATTAAGTTATGAAAACAGCTTTAGTAAAAACAGATTTTCACTTTCCGGGTCAGAAGAGTGTTTATCATGGTAAAGTACGTGATGTGTACAGTGTAGGAGACGATTTACTGGTCATGGTAGCTACCGACCGTATTTCGGCATTCGACGTGATTCTGCCTGAAGGTATTCCGTTCAAAGGACAGATGTTAAGCCAGATTGCTGCCAAGTTCCTGGATGCAACAACGGATATTTGCCCGAACTGGAAGTTGGCTACTCCCGATCCGATGGTAACAGTCGGTGTACGTTGCGAAGGATTCCCGGTAGAAATGATTGTCCGTGGTTATTTGTGCGGAAGCGCCTGGCGTGCTTACAAGAGCGGTGTGCGTGAAATCTGCGGCGTAAAGCTTCCGGAAGGCATGCGTGAGAACCAGCGTTTCCCGGAACCGATCATTACTCCGACTACCAAAGCTGAAATCGGAGAACACGATCAGGATATCTCGAAGGAAGAAATCCTGGCCCGTGGTTTGGCTACACCGGAAGAATATGCTTTGTTGGAAAAATATACTTTGGCTTTATTCAAGAGAGGTAGTGAAATCGCTGAAAAACGCGGCTTGATCCTGGTTGATACCAAATACGAATTCGGTAAGCACAATGGTGAAATCTATCTGATGGACGAAATCCATACACCGGACTCTTCGCGTTACTTCTACCTGGAAGGATACGAAGACCGCTTTGCCAAAGGCGAACCGCAGAAGCAGCTGTCAAAAGAATTCGTTCGTGAATGGTTGATGGATAACGGATTCCAGGGTAAGGCAGGACAGACAGTTCCGGAAATGACTCCTGAAATTGTAGAAGGCATCAGCAATCGTTACATTGAGTTGTATGAACACATTACCGGCGAAACTTTCGTGAAGGAAGATACCGATAACCTGGCTCAGCGTATCGAAAAGAATGTAACTGAATATTTGAACAAACGATAAGAAAGTGACGATATGACGCAGTACGGTTCGGAAAAGATTTTACCCTACAATCAGGATGAACATAAAGGAGTACAGGTCAGACGTATGTTTGACGCGATCGCCGGAAAATATGATTTGCTGAACCATACATTGTCATTCGGTTTTGATAAAGGGTGGCGCAGAAAAGGGATTCGCTTTCTGCGCCCTTATTCACCGAAGCAGATTTTGGATATTGCGACGGGAACTGGGGATTTGGCTATTGCGATGCAGAAACAATTGCACGCAGAAACAATTATCGGTGCAGATATATCGGAAGGGATGATGGAAGTAGGACGGCAGAAGGTGAAAGAGGCCGGCTTGCAGGATCATGTCTCATTCGAATACCAGGATTGCACCGCATTGACATTTGCTGATAATACATTTGATGCAGTGACGGCTGCCTTCGGCGTACGAAACTTCGAGGATATGGAAAAAGGATTGCGGGAAATGTACCGGGTAACGAAACCCGGAGGACATCTGATGATTCTCGAACTTTCTACACCCGAATCATTTCCGATGAAGCAGCTTTATCAGCTTTATTCGAAAGTGGTCATTCCGACGGTTGGTCGGTTTGTCTCGAAGGAAAAGGCTGCATACGATTATTTACCAGCTTCTATTCAAGTAGTTCCGCAAGGTAAGGTAATGACTGATTTGTTAACCAGAGTCGGATACAAAGAGGCGAAAGCGCGTACTTTAACTTTCGGAATTTGTTCGTTGTATACAGGAACTAAATAATAATAGGCTAGTTATGCAGAAGTATGGTTTGATAGGATATCCGTTGGGACATTCTTTTTCCTGTAATTACTTTAACCAGAAGTTTGAATCAGAGAAGATCGATGCCCAGTACCTTAATTTCGAAATCCCGACAATTAAGGACTTGAAAGAAGTATTGAAAGAGAACCCGGAACTGAACGGGTTGAATGTAACGATACCTTATAAGGAACAAGTTATACCGTATTTGGATGATCTGGACGAAGACGCCCGTCTGATTGGCGCCGTAAATGTGATCAAGTTTACGAAAGGTCTTTTTGGAAAGACCAAACTGGTGGGTTATAATTCGGATATTATCGGTTTCAAGCAGTCTATCGAGCCTCTATTGACTGAAAAGCATTCAAAGGCTTTGATCTTGGGAACCGGTGGCGCTTCCAAAGCTGTTGTTCAAGGATTGAAACAACTGGGAGTAGGTTCTACGTTTGTTTCGCGTACGAAAAAGGAATATTGTATTACGTATGAAGAGATTACTCCGGAAATTATGCAACAGTATAAAGTAATCGTCAATACAACACCTTTAGGTATGTTCCCGAATGTAGATGCTTGCCCGAAGATCCCGTATGAATTGCTGACACCAGACCATCTGTTGTACGATTTGCTTTATAATCCGGATGAAACCTTGTTTATGCGTAAAGGAAAAGAACAAGGTGCTGTCGTCAAGAACGGATTGGAGATGTTGCTGCTCCAGGCTTTTGCAGCATGGGAAATCTGGCAGCGTTAAATCAGGGATTCTTTACCCAGGTGATGACGAAATCTTTCTCTACGCGATACTGAAGAACAACGTGTTGAGTTGATTCACTACAGGTATCGAAGGCAATCAGTGTACCTTGCTCTGCGTAAGAGAAAGGCTGAATATGTAAATGCCGGCAGAAGTCCACTTCCTGCCGGTTTATTATTTTATATAAGGTCTCTTTTGCACACCAGCAGATAAGCAGATGTTCCGTTTCATGAGTCGGATCAATGAATAGTTCTTCTTCGGCATTGAGAAACCGGCTTCTGACTTTCCGGACACGTTCAGACCGGTATTCGATATCAATTCCTGCCATTTGGGTGGCATCTGTCAGCATGATGGCAACAAAATCTTTGGTGTGCGAGATACTGATCTGCTTCTTTTCCGCATCGGACAGGTAAGGAGCTCCATTCGGATGATGATGAATAATGGCTTCGTGTCCGAGCATTTCTTTCAACAACAAGCGGGTGGCTAGCCATTCTTTCTGGCGTTGTTCCGCTTTAAGACGGCTGAACTCTGGCAGGTACCATGCTTTTTGCTGGAGGAGCGACCACATTTCTTCGGTCGTCTCTTCCATCTTCCAAATGCCAATGGGAGGTATAATTGATAAAACGGACATGTTTATTCTTTCCAATTAAAGGTTTCCATCAGGTGCATAACATCCTGAATCAGATATTGGGTAACCGGAGCGATGGAATCGGCTTTCGGTTCAAAAGCATAGTAAACAGCACCTCGGAAAAAATGATCGGTACTGTCTGTCAGATGGAATTGAATGGGAGAGATACAATCTCCTTTTAAGAGAAATAATGAACCATATACCTGTTTTTCCGGATTCTCAAAGACTTTTTCTTGAACGTCCTGGATACGCTGTTGTCTGTCGACCAGCTTATAACTGTCTTGCAGCGATTGCTCTATTTGTTTCCCTCGCAGGTAACTGCAATAAATAGTAGCATGCAGTTCGGGATAGGCCAAATTGACCCATCCGTTCTTTGCTACCAATACCGACGAATCCACTTTTGCTTCCTGCGAAATGTCAAACGAATAGGGCAAAGACGGAATAGATAACGGCATATATGTTGCTTTCTTCGGCTCAATACGAAAATAGCCTCTGGGTTTGGGACTATAATCTGTACAGCCAATCCCGATTACTAATGTGAGAAACATTCCTGCTCGGAAGACTAAGCCATATTTTTTATTCCTCTTCTTTGTCATCTTCCGAGGCGTTAATCACATTGAATTTTACTTTCAGGATACGGCGATTATCCATTTCCAATATTTGGAAACGATAATTCTTGTATTCAATAACTTCCCGCCGACGCGGAAAGTCTCCTTTGATTTCAAGTAATAATCCCGCCAAAGTCTCCACTTCTTCAGTGATCTTTTCGAAGTCGACCGGATCTGTATCAGTAGCCCGGAAGAAATCCGTAAGCTGGATTTTCGCTTCAAAGATATAACTGCCGTCGGCCAGTCGGATGTATTGCTTTTCATCCTCATCGTATTCATCCGAGATTTCACCGACAATTTCTTCCAGAATATCTTCCATCGTTACGATACCCGAAGTACCTCCGAACTCATCCACAACGATAGCCATGTGTATTTTGTTAGTCCGGAATTCTTCCAGCAGGTCGTCAATCTTTTTCGTCTCAGGCACAAAGTAAGCAGGTCTGATCAGACTTTGCCACCGGAAGGTTTCAGGCTTGTCCAGATAAGACAGAAGATCTTTGATATACAAGATGCCTTTGATATTATCTTCTGTACCAGAATAAACCGGAATACGTGAATATCCACACTTGATAATCGTATCAATGACTTCCTTGAAATTAGCCTTGATATCGAGATCTTCCATATCCAGTCGGGAAGTCATGATCTCATCGGCTGTCTTGTTATAGAATTTGATGATTTCGGCCAGCATCTCTTTTTCTTCCGGAATAGCTTTGGAAGTTAATTCGAGAGCTTTGCTCAATTCATCTACCGAAATATCATATTTCTTTTTAGCCAATGTCTTGTTGATGGTAGAAGTAGAATGAACCAGCAATGCTGCCAAAGGCTTACAAATCTTCTGAATATTCAGCAGGGTAGGCGCTGCCTTATGAATGAAAGGCAAAGTGTTTTGCTTTGCGTATATTTTAGGCATGATCTCCCCAAACAACAACAAGAGGAATGTTAGGACAATTGTTTCTAACACAAATCCAAGCATGGGAACATTCGAAAAGTCCAGCCATTCGTTGATACCATATGTACATAACATGACGATGGCTACATTGACGAAATTATTGGCTATTAAGATCGTGGCCAATAGAAACTCGGAATTGTTGAGTAAATCCAGAATTACAGAATCAGAGGGATGATTCCCTTCTTTGATTCGGTTGATATCGTTAGGCTTTAAAGAAAAGAAAGCAACTTCGGAGGCTGAGATAAAACCTGAGGCAAATAAAAGTAAAACAGCCAGCGCCAAGGCGATGACAGGACCTGCTGTCAGATCCTGTACACCTACTTGGCGAAATATTTCTGATATATAATCTGAGTCCAAGGAATTTTCTTTTAGTTAGACATGATCAAAATGGCAGATCATCTGCTTCATTTGATTCTGAAAATGATGGGGAAGGCGATTGCATGGCCGTTCCAGGCTGCTGATAACCGGTATTGGGTTGTACAGGCTGAGCCATGGTGTTGCTCGTGTTTGTGGCAGTTTGTGCCATAGACGAATCAGCAGGACGAGATCCTGTACTGTAAAATTCAATACGGTCAGCATGGATTTCGGTTACATAACGTTTGATACCATTTTGGTCATCGTAAGTTCTGGTCCGGATTTTCCCTTCTACATAAAGGCCGGATCCTTTTTTTACCCATTTTTCTACAAAAGAGACTAAATCTCTTCTGGCAACGATATTATGCCACTCTGTACGTTCAGGGATAACAGTTCCATTAGCTAAGGTATATCCTCTTTCTGAGGTGGCAAGAGGAAAACTGGCAATAGCCGAACCGCTGTCGAAGTAACGGACATCCGGATCTTTTCCCACATTTCCGATAAGAATAACTTTGTTTAAAGACATATTGTTACTTTATTTAATGAATGTACAAAGAAACACAAATTTGGTTAGTTGGACAAATCTAATGAACGAAAAACGCAACTCTTTTATAGAACGCATAGCCGAAAAGAGCTTAATGGATAAAATCCGAATATTAAAAAAGAGGATAGGTTTGAAATCGGATTTAAAAGTAACGAGAATTGAATCTGATTTTCGTTGGATTCAAAAATGATTCCAGTTAATATTATGTCCAAAGACTGTGTCTTTTCTTGTAATTTGTGTATTCATTCAAGATTAACTAAAGAGTGATCAAAAATATTTGTCCTTTTGTGTGAAAAAAATATCATTTTTATTTCTTTGATTAATAGCATGTTACGAAAATAGATGAAAAATAATTCAAAAAAAGTATCTCAAAAGTTTGGTGGTTCAAAAATAAGTCGTACCTTTGCATCGCAATTGAGAAACAAACCAACACTCAATGAAAGCAAAAACGGGGTGTAGCGCAGTCCGGTTAGCGCACCTGCTTTGGGAGCAGGGGGTCCCAGGTTCGAATCCTGGTACCCCGACAAAACAAAAAGGTTGTTAATCAACTAATTAAAAGAGATTTCGAGTCGGTACAATTTGTATCGACTCGTTTTTTTTTATGTCTAAACCCATTATTTTAGCTTAATAAGGGATAATAGGGGATCAACGTAAAAACATGAGGGATTATAAATTTAAGGGATCAACGTAAAAACATGAGGGATTATAAATTTAAGCATAAATATTGCAAAGTCTGAAGAGAAAGAAAGCTTTGTCTTTCACCCCTCTGAACTGAGAACGAAAGTTCTTTATTTTAGCATTGAAGGACTCAGAAGCAGCATTAGTAGACCGCTTGTCGAAGAAGTTTATGATTTGCTGATAATGAGTCTGTATGGATCTTGCCACTCTGCCGAAAGCAAGGAATCCGGATTTGTCTACTTCATCGTACCATCTTGCAAGTCTGGTCAAGGCCGTATCCTTATGCCTGCACTGGTGATATATCAGCCCAAGTCTCATTGAAAGATAATAGGCTTTCTTTATATCCGGATATTCTCTGAAGAGGATGGCAGCGCGGGCACGCTGCGATTCGGTCCATAAGGATTCTTTCTTATAGAGAAGGTAGATGCTTCTAGCCAGTAATTGCTTCCTTGAGTCCCCGTTTTCGAAAACCGGAGCATGATAGATTTTCCCGCAAGCCCTGGCATGTGCTATCTGCATGGATTCCTCATCCAAGGCTTCCCATCGAGCCTTGACTCTCATTTCCTGAACAGCTTCATAAGCCAGTTTCTGGACATGGAAACGGTCCGTTACACGACGTGCGACGGGAAAGCAGACGCGTGCAATCTGTTCCATGTTGGGGGCCATGTCAAGGGTTATCTCCCTGACTTGGAATCGTCTGCGTCTGGAGAGCCTTAGCAAGACGGAAGTAACGATCTTTACATCGGTACCTTTTATGATAGCGATGATACTCCCCGAACGTCCTGTTCTTTCCTTGTTTATCAGGATCGTATAGAGTTCGCCCTGTGAAAGGCTGACTTCATCAATCCCCACATATGCACCGATATTCTTCTCGAAAAGAATCCACTCTTGTGCATGTGAGAGTTGTTCCCAGCTCAAGTAACCGCTCAGATGGTTTCGGTATTGACGCTCAAGGAGCTCTCCGTTTACACCGAAGAGAAATCCTAAAAGCTTGCAGCTTACCGGAAGTGTATCAATATAGTTCTTTTAAAAAAGACGCAAAATCATGCGTCATACGGCAGCCCTCAGCGACCAGTTTCCAGTTACGGCTTACATAGCGTCCATCATCCTTAACAATCCATCGGCGACGGCGGATGTTCAGGAAAAGTTTCTTGCCACGTATCGGGAAGTCCTGAACCACTATCGGGTCATAAAATCCCTTGCTTTCCACTTTTATATTCGAGTATTCACTGGGAACCTCATTTTTCTCTTCCAGGAAAATGACAATGTCAGTACTACTTTCCTTTACATCTGAGATGCTGAAATAATCCAATGTCCCTTCCGGAAGAAGGAGACGATAACCGTTGGTTTCCATAACTGATAATGATTTGTTGTTCTCAAAGATACGATTTTATCGAATTTACCCCTCATATTTTTACGTTGATCC
>ERZ827471.1525-NODE-1525-length-13574-cov-8.224647_pt1 | contig 13574 bp, 10 predicted proteins | sample MGYA00519772_ERZ827471 | MGnify/ENA primary metagenome ERZ827471 (study PRJEB31778, sample SAMEA3449315) | human gut metagenome | biome: human gut; feature: human-associated habitat; material: faeces | place: United Kingdom | collected 2010/2012 ... | reverse complement strand
CAGTTATGGATAATTTCGGAGGGGCTGACACAAAACAGTGTACATGGTCTCCTTCCCCACATTCAAACAGATGGACCGTAAAGCCCTTATCTTCCGCGATCTCCTGCACCAGTTCCTGCAGATATGCCTCGACCTTCGCATTTAATATCTTCCGCCGGTATTTCACTGACCATACCATATGGTAATTAATATTACACACACAAGTGCGGTAATGTATAAGATTTTCTTTCATACATATAGTATACCATGATATCAAAAGTTTCGCAATAAAATATCGAACATATTTTCTTTTTATAATGCTAGATACAGCTTTTATATGGAGAAAGGTTAAATGTATTTTTAAATTCTACCTTGCAAGACCATGTGGTTGTTCTTACGTCAATAATATTTTGGTGGAAAATTTACATATATTTTAACCGAATCAAGTAACTCCCCTGTGGAGGTTACGAAAAGCAATAAGCAGTGGGTGAGGACCTGCTGTTTATTTTTCTAATCTCGCGGAAAAATGCCCATTCGCCATTTCCAATATACCCTCTTTCATACCGCCTATGATAAAATCGAATCTATAAACATGGAAAGTTACTGTCCAGCTAACCCCTGAACAGTAACGGTTCCAATACACACTTTTTATTCCGTAGGGTTCTTTCCGGTTTTCCACATAAACTGTTAGTAAAACTGGTATCTTTTTTCTTAAAAGCGAAATCTCTGCAACATTCCTGACAAATCAGAGGGGATACTGCAATGTATAATGTGCATTGCCGGTATCCCCTCTGATTTACTCAACCATTATTCACAATTTTTTATTTCATTTTAACTTTTCTGACATTTGACCATTCGCTGAATGTTTTTGAATTATCCTCAGAAGTACGGTTCCATGCATGTAAACCAATATAATAAGTGCCTGATTTAACATTCTTAAATGTAACAGTTACTGTATTTCCTTTTATCTTCTTTACGTAATAATTCTCTCCTGAAACAGCAGGGCGTTTCTGTCCGTTAGTTTTGGTAAGGGTGTCACTGAGAACCACATCATATCCCTGAGAGTTTTTGCTCTTTGTATATTTTACTGTCACTGTGGAACCTTTCACAGTTACTTTACTGATCACAGGTGTCTGTGGCGTAATGGTACTTACATCTACTTTATGGATTTCAGACCACTGTCCAAATACTTTTTTGCCATCTTCCCCTTTAAACCATGCGTGGCACGCTACATACCAGGTTCCCTTATCCATATATGCAAACGCAGACTTCAGTTCTTCCTGATTTTTCAGAATCTTTGTATACTGTCCTGTTTTGAGCATATCCTCAGATGTGCCGATCACATAATCATATTTCAGAGCACCCTTACACTCTTCATTCAGTACCATTTTTACAGAGTTTTTGGAAATAGATACATTCTTTATAACTGCTTTTGCAGGTCTGGTATAATTTCCGTCTGAATCTGTGATACTGCCGTCTGTACTGTAGGTATTTCCTTTGGTATCGGTTACAGTTTCATCCTTATTTACAGTTGGCTTTTTACCATCTGCATCAGGTGTCAGCTTCGTGCCATCCGGAAGTGTTACAGTTCCATCTGAGCTGATCACGATTCCTTCCGGTGTAACAAGATTTCCATTTTTATCTTTCTCAGTTCCCTCCGGGTAAGTATCCGGTATCGGAGCGACAGTTGGTACCGGCGTTACTGTTGGATTCACTGATGGTGACGGATTTACCGACGGTGATGGATTTACCGATGGTGATGGATTTACGGTCTGTATGATTGTGGTATCTGATATAGTACAGTTCTGAATTTTATCATCTGGTGTTTTTGTAATGTCACTCCAATATGTATCCGGAGCAGATTCACTGTTGGAAGTTATTTTTTTACCATTTACTGCTGTTCCTTTTGTAGAAGGAGATATAATGACAGATTCAGTATACGCTTTACCTGGCTCCGCATTTTTGTTCATAAATGAATAAGCAGAACCTCCCTCCAGATATGCTTTTGCTGTTTCTACATTTCCGGTGCCCTCAACTGCATTGCCACCGTTATCACCATCTCCTCGTCCTGCAACAGCAATCAACGTTCCTGCTCCGGAAATCGTTCCGTTGTCAAGAATCACCGCTGCACCGCCAACTGAAGTAGTTGCTATGTTTCCTCCGCCGTATGCTGCAAGCTGGCTGCCCTCGCCAATAGTAAGTGTTCCGCTGCTGACTTTCAAGGCCGGCTGTCCGCTGTAGCTTTTTCCTGTGGCAGGATCTGTTCCTGTGGCAGCTTCATCACCTTTGATATATACTTTTCCTTCCACCTTTACATTTCCGTTTGTCACAACAACGGGTGATGTATTGTGACGTGCCTGTGTTCCATTGGGAAGGAAATTAGTGTTGGAGTAAATCATGGAATTCTTTATGGTCGCTCCATCATTCAGAATCAGCTGTCCATTGATTGAAGTACCTGTCAGGAATTTTCCGCTATAATCATCATGGTTGACAGATATTGTTCCGCCATTTTCTACTTCAATCTGTCCATATATGGAAGAATCTCTCAGATTCAATGTTCCGCCATTTTCTACTTTTATCTTCACACTGCTGAGAACCTTCATATTGACCATTGTAAGGTTACATCCATCCGGTATGATCAATGTCTGAGTTGTAGCTTCTCCCTCTGAAACAGCATATCCCAGTTCTCCGTATGTACCGCTGGTATGAGAGCCATACCAGGCTTTAATCTCTGCCGGGACTGTTACAATATCATCTGTATCATTGAAATCAGGAATTACCCATGGATCCATATCATACATATATTTTCTATCTGCAGTCTGAGTTGCATTGTCAAGCTTCAGATGATCTGCCAGTTTTTCCTTAGTACTGTAAACCTTGAAAGTAAGCTCATTACTTGTTACTGTACGCCCTGATTCATCAGTTACTGTAACACTGACAGGATATGTACCGATTTCAGCAGGAGTTCCGCTGAGAGACAGAGAACTGTCATATGTGGAATACATCCCTGCCATTCCACTTTTACTGTCAATGTTTACCTTTGTATTTTTTTTGTCAATTTTTACACCTGTTTCTTTTAATTCCTTCCAGTCAGCTTCAACAGGTTCCTGCCCATCCGGAAGATCAGCTGCTTCCACAACTACATTACTGTTTTTGTTGGATGAAACAGAAGTGGATGCCCCTGAAACTGCATCGTATTTCTGCTGCCCTGTAACAGCGCTTTCGAAGTATCCTTTTAATCTGACATGAAGAGTGTTCACTCCGTTAGATGCACCGTTAATATTAGTTTCACCGGAATCAGCTGTAACAACTGTAAAGTTATTTCCTTCTGCAGTTACCTTAAGATAAAGTTCTTTATATCCATCACTTTTTATTGTAATGACATTTCCAGTATGAAGTACAGTTGAATCAAATACAACACGATTATTACTGCTGTCCGGATAATATGCTTTTCTGCCATATAATGCTGTTGCAGAATCCGTTCTAGCCCATTCTTTACCATCTACAGATACTTTTGTGATTTTACTGATATAATCAGAATCATTATTTACATCAGTTAGTTTAATGATCTTGTAGTTTGTATATAAAATTTCCACCTGATCTCCTGCAAATGCCGGAGCATCTTTGGTCTGTTCAGGTTCAGTCTGTGAAGTTACTTTTTCAACAGCCCATTGCTGTCCGGTTCCTGTTACCTTTAAAGTAAGATCCTTGTATCCGTCACTGGTGATTACAATCTTATCACCCACCTTAAGTGTATCCGGAGATAGTCCAACATAACCGTCTGAGTCTTTTTTAATATATGTTGTTCCTTTAAGATCCCACGAACCAGTTACTTCATTCCACTCTGTTCCATTAACAGATATTCCTGTAATTTTCTCAACATACCTTGGGTCAAGAGAAGTTTTTAGTTTACAAACATTCGCAAAAAAACCACTTTCATATTCTGTCGTCACCTCCGGCGGTTCTTTCGCACTTTGTGTACCCTCATCCTGAGCCGCCTGTACATTCTCCTGCTCATCCGCAAAATCCGGTGTTCCCGATCCATCACTAAAGGAATCATCATCTGCCTCCTGTGTGATTACTGAATCCGTAGTCATTGAATCTGTAAATATGTCTGCTGCACATACCGGTACAGAAGCAATCATATTTGCCGCAATTGCCATAGACATCAGAATTGCCATTCTTTTCTTCATCTGTTTCTTTCTCCTCCTGTAATATGATATCAGGGGCAAAAGATATTTCGTCCCTGACTTGAAGCTATCTGTGTATCATCTCATTTCAGATGAAGCGGATAAAATCCTCCGATTCATCTCAGTTCTTCAGTGGAAGTTTAAATGATCAAACCACGCAATAGTTTGCTTCGGTTAACTCTGTCGGTTAGTATACGCTAACCCATATAAAAATGCAAGAACATTGTCATGTCACTGTTGAGAAAGTATCTCATAAATCAGGCAGTGTCCTGTTGACAAATTTTTCTCATTTCACAGCAAGATAAGACAGAATAGAGCAATTATGGCAATCCCATAAAATAATGCAGGAAATAAATCAGGTAACATCCTGCTATCAGTCTGAAAATATCATCTTCTATCTCTTTTTCGCTGCTGTTTAAAGTAATTTTGTTTCCTTCTATCTGAAGCCCCATTGTATCCGCGAGATTCTCAACCCGTTGCCTGTCATATTCTTTTTCATCCAAAAGAACAGACTTCTCATAAACCCTGAATTTTCCGGTTTTATCACATTCCAGTCTCAGATGCAGTTCAGGGAGTTTTCCGGGTTTAAAGGTTATCTCACTGTATGTCATAGATTGTCTTACTTTTGTGATCCCCTGTTTCACTGCCAGTATGATCCATTCATCCAATACAGGTCCTTTATACATAGGCTGTCCATATTGCAGATGTAATTGGGCTGCCTTGCTGATGCAGGCATTTCTGCTACGGTTATTCAGACGTTTATAAACATTGCTGCCCTCAACCGGGTAGTATTTCTTCAGTATCTTCTCTTCGGCTTTTGTCCATGGATCATTGGTTTTCCTGCTTAATCCCAGAATCATCGCTCTGTATTTGCATGCCTGAAGAGATCTTTCAGGAATGAGAGTATGCACATATCCGGCACCTTTTTCTTCATAATATCGGGAAATGATCGCATCCTCTTCCTGTGTCCATGGAAGTCTGTTATTGTCTGATCTGACATTTAAGTACTTAGCTCTGGACTGACAGGCAGTCAGAGTTCTCCCTTCCAATCGTTCTGCTGCCTTCCTGCCTTCCGCTTTGTAATATGTTCTTATAATTTCATCTTCTTCTGCAGTCCATTCTTTTCTTCCCAGTATGCAAAGACCTAATTTGGCAGCTCTTTTATTACATGCCTCTTTGGATCTTCCCTCCAGTCTTTTCTGAACTTCAGCACCTTCTGTCGGATAATAGTTTCTCAGAATTTCATCTTCGCTGCTGCTCCATTTTCTGTTTGCCCCGGAATAAGTAAGTCCTAATGCAGCAGCTCTTCCTCTGCAGGATTCTGCTGATCTCTGATTTAAGCGATAACGTACCTTACTGCCCTCCGCAGCATAATACTCTCTGAGTATTTTATCCTCTGCCTCTGTCCATAATCTGACATATTTAACATCATTCTGTACAGTTGCTGAAGAGGAAATGTTTTTGGATATTTCCATTTTTGATGCCTGGATCCTGCAGCTTTTTGCAGTTCTTCCGGATAATCTTTCACAGACCTGATCTCCTTCTGCGGGATAGTACTTTCTTAATATTTCGATTTCATCGGCTGTCCATCTTTTTTTCGTATTTGCCATGTCTTACACCTGTTTTATATATTATTTCAAACTGAAATATTCACTACTTCTTACTTTTCGTAACCTTCGCAAAAGAATTCCATATGTGAGTGCAATATCTACATAGAAATTCCTGAATGTACAACATATTCATACCCTGTCTCCGTAGTATAAGTTTTTTCCTGTCCCAGTGCCGGAATAACAGATTCAGAGCTGTGCAGACTTCCACTTTTAAATACGATCATCACTTCTGCTTTCTTTTCATTAACCGGAGTTATTTCTATATTATTGATTGTGTTTTCAATCATGGCTCTGGTGATATCTTTGGGTTTTACGCAGGAATATTCTTTTGCATAGTCTAATATCCTGTCCATCTGATCTGTCAATTCTGTTTTTGAAAGAGGTTTCATGCTTTTCAATTGTTCCAGATTCGCTTTTTTCTCTGCTATCTGCTGTGTAAAAACCTTGTTTCTGCTTAAAAATTCCGCATCAGAAATGTAGCCGCCCATATTGTAATCCAGCAGCTTATCTCTCTTCTGTTCCAGTACTGTTATTTCATGCTGTATGTTGTCAATTTTTTCTTCAGTTCCTTCTGTTTTGTTAATCTCTTTCTCATAAAGTTCCAGATACTTATGCAATATACTTTTATTGCTTTGAGCCAGATTGTTATAAACATCCGATATCATCTCCAGCAGGATTTCTTCTTTTACCGGTTTTGATCTGCAGGAAACTGCGCCCTGTTTTATGCGATGACTGCATACCCAGGTCTTTGCAGCTTTTCCGCGGACAGTTCTGACTTTCAGCCAGTACGCAGCTTTATCTTCCGCACAATGTATAAGTCCGGTAAAAAGGTTGTCCTGCTTATAGGAAGTTTTTTTCAACTTGATATTTTTACTTCTTTCTTCCATAATCCTGTTTGCATCTTCCCACAGTTTTTCATCCACAATTGCAGGGACATGGGTACCATCATCTTTATACATCACCCATTCATCTTCAGGCAGGAATTTCTGTTTCTTAGTAAAGAGATCAACTATTTTTACTTTTCCACCAACATAGTAACCCTTATATTTAGGATTTCGGATAATATTGGCAATCACATGGCTGTCAATCTTTCCCCCTTTATAATTTCTGTATCCACATTCCCATAAAAATTGTTCCAGTGAATGGGTAGACCAGTTTCCCAGGGCATATTTTTCAAAAATAAGCTGTACCATTTTTGCCTCTTCGGGATTCAAAAACAATTTTCCGTTTCGCTTGTCCCATCCATATATATGTGAATTACCAAGAACCACACCGTTCTGTATGGATCTTGCATGACCGAAACGCACACGACTTGAAAGTTTTCTGCTTTCTTCCTGTGCAATACCGGACATAATTGACAGCCTGAGTTCCGAATCCTCATCTAATGTATTGATATTGTCATTCCTAAACCAGACAGCAGTTCCACAGTCCAGAAGCTCTCTTGTATATCGTATACTGTCTAATACGTTTCGGGCAAAACGGGTGATCTCTTTAGTTATGATAAGATCAATTTTCCCGGCTTTTGCATCCTGGAGCATTCTCTGGAATTCCTCTCTGTGGGTTACGGTAATACCGGAGATTCCTTCGTCTATATAACCATCCACAAGCGTCCAATTCTTTACGTCTGAAATCAATTGTTCAAAAAAAGTCCACTGATGCTCAATAGAGGTTTTCTGTTCCTCCTTATCCGTACTGACTCGGGCATAATACGCCACATTCAGTTTCAGATCAAATATATTTTTCTGCCGGGATTTCAGTTCCTCACGTGTTGCATAAATATCCATCTTATTCCTTTCCAATCAACTGATTCGCTGGCAATATTCATCTGAACTGTCCATCTGTTCTCCATTCTTCGCGACTACTGTATTGAAGGTACTTAAGGTTATAATGTCTTTCTGGATACTGCTGTGCAGTTTTTCGGAAATCTGTCCATTATCAAGCATTTTGTCATTAATCATTGTCAGTACAACCTGTTCCAATGTCATAAGCATTCCTCCTGTTCTGTATGTTATAATGTGCAATTTGGCATAGAACTATCCAACGGTAATATGATGAATTTCATAAAATTATTATAACTGATTCAAAGATAATTGTTTTTGAGACGAAAAAAAGCAGCTAACCTATTTTTCATAGACTAACTGCTTAAAGTACGTAAAAAACCAGAAAGATCTAACAGTTCAAAAGATTCTTTCCGGTTTTTTACACATATAAAGCGAGGGCATCGCTCAATCATCTAATTTGATGATTTTACGACACCCCCATCCCTTCAGATATATATCAGGAAGACAGTTCTATCTGCTTCATTTCTTCCAGAAAATCACGGATATAGGATACTGCCAAATCAAGGGCCTCCTGTCCAAGTTCTGCGGAAGAATCTTTCGGATCAAAAGGACCGAACCAGCCACTTGGAGCAATTTCTTTGGTATCTCTCACAAGACGGACGATACCTCCCTTGAAATTAACTGCCTGGATATAAGCTGCTTTCATATTCTCAGAAGGATCCTGCGCATTGATAGGCTTGCTGAGCTCCAGATGTACTGATTCCGGAGCAATTGCCATCATAGCTGAGGTCTCCAGAACATCACCATGGCCGCCTTCAAACTTCTTGTCCAGCTGAGCTACCAGACTCCACCAGTCTACGCTGGCACATACACCACCTTTATGATATACCTCCAGAGCTGCCCGGTCAATGGATGGAGTATTGCCGCCATGGCCATTCAGAATTACAAAACGTTTTGCGCCATGATGCATCAGAGAATCCATGATGCCATGCAGAACCATGTAAAGTCCTTCATAACCAATATTAATACTTCCCTCAAAGCTTAAGTGATAAGGACATACACCGTATGGAACAGTAGGTGCTACGATTACGTTATCTACATCCTCCACATGATCCGCCAGATAGGACGGTACCATAAAGTCCGTTCCCAACGCACCCTGTGTTCCGTGCTGCTCGGTGCTTCCCACCGGAATCACAATAATCGGATCCTTCTCAAAAGCCTCTTTTGCTTGTGCTGTAGTCATTTTTGCAAGATACATTTTAAATACGCCTCCTAACTTTTATACTGTAAAATGACGATCAATAGTCTCCTGCGGCGGAGTTTCTGTAAATTTACTTACTACAATCATTACAATAGAAGCAATGATGGTAGTCGGGAACAATGCATGGAAGCCCATAGCCAGCGCCTTGACAGACGGATTCAGTGTAAAGAGCAACAGTGAAATAATACCTACTATAACCGATGTGATTGCTCCCTTCGCTGTTGCTTTCTTCCAGTAAATTCCAAACAGAATCGGCACTACAAAAATTGCCATTCCTGAGAATGCAAACAGGTTAATCTCAAAAATACTGCCTGGCTGGAATACACCAAAGCAAATTACAACGATACCGATAATTACAGTCACTACCTTAGACAGGCTCATAACAGCCTCATCTGTAGCATTCTTATTGATAATCTTCTGATAAATATCACGGGTAACAGCACCGGTGGTGGTGACCAGAATACCATCGATAGTGGACATACCTGCTGCCACGATACCTGCGATGAAAATAGAAGCCAGGAATGGATTCATTCCCCTCTGCAGAATCATTGGAATAATCTGATCTGCCTTCTCGATATTCTGAATAGAAGCGATACCATTTACACCGGCCCACTCAATCAGAGTCGCAGAGAAAAACATACCTGCAGTACCAAGAAGAATTGCTTTAAACATAGTCTTATGATCCTTCATGGCAAAGAATTTGGTAAACAGATGCGGCTGTCCCATAGTAAAGAAGGACCACAGTACAATGTTGGATATATAATAAGTCCAAGGCATATAACCATTGGCACCCGGGAAAGTCAAATAAGCCTCATTCATGCTCTGAAGTGTATGGTTAATATTGGAGAAACCTCCACCCATTACTATAGATACAATAAAAGTAACCACTGCAGTAGCAATCATCAGAGACCCCTGGATAACGTCTGTCATCATGGCACCTTTCATACCACCAGTCATACAGTAGAGAATGACAATGATACCCATTCCCACAACGCCTACCCATTCAGGCAGTCCGGTAAATACATGTACAATAACGCCTGCTCCGATAATCTGTGCACCCATCATCGGAACCAGGAAGAAGAGCATCATCACGCCCAAAACACCGCTCATATTCTTGGAGTGATAACGATCTGTCAAGTAATCAGCCATGGTCAGAAAACCATATTTATGACCAAGGGTAATCAGCTTGCGGCCAATCAGAAGAGCCGGAAGAATCATGCAGAACACAGCTCCAGGTACAGAAATAGCCATTCCTGCATAGCCTACACCGTAAATGGTTCCCGGTGTACCAAGAAATGTTCCCATGGAAAACTGAGTTGAGAAATATGCAATACCACTTACTACCACGCCAGCCTTTCCACTCAATACAAAGAAATCGCCAATATTATTCGTCTTACGTCCTGCGTACCAACCAATAAATGCCATAATTCCAAGATAAAGTACCAGAACTGTATAGAAAGGAATCGGTGCTGGCTGAATTACTGCTGCTCCATTCATTTATTTGTCCTCCTCATCATAAGTGTGATATTCTTTTCTCTTCATACACATGCGATAATAAACAATAATCAGCACAAATGTAATGGCAGTGTGAACAATCCATCCGAATATATAGAGTGGAACACCACCAAATGCGGGAATATACGTCTCGCTGTAGAAAAACGGGAACGGAATCATAATTAATACAAACATAATCAGAAAAATAATCAACCATGTCCGTTCGAAGTGTTTCTCAAAAAGTTTCTTCATAGCCTTTTTCCTCCTTTGCTTTCGAAAGAAAATCATGTAATATATACTATGATTTTCTTTCGATTTTTTGTTAAGTATATACTTTACTTTATATTTTCCATTATACATGCTATAATAAATTTGTAAAGTTTTTACTTATATTTTTATGAAAAAAATATAAAACATTGCATGCACCATGCAAAGAAAGGACATCGTGTAATATCTATGGATATTTTAGAGCATCTTCAAAAACTTTATCCTGCCCTGACAAAAAAGCAGAAAACAATCGCAGATTATCTAATTGCTAATCCGGAGGAAATCAGCTACATTACACTGGCACAGCTAAGCCATCAGACCGGTACCTCCGAGCTGACTTTGCTTCGTTTTTGTCAAAAACTGGGGTACTCCAACTTTCTGGACTTAAAGGAGCAGTTTCGGGACTATACCCAAAAAATGATTAAGCAGGCCTCCTCTTCTTCCTTTTTTCTGCCAGAGCGTACCTCAGGCGAAGACACCGAGCGGGAACAAATGCTTCATGAAATCTGCAATACAGAGGCCGCAGTTTTCTCTGATTTTATTACCAACATCAATCTGGAATCTGTCATAAAGGCTTCTGATGAAATCCGGAAAAGCACCCGTATCTACATCTTTGCCCATGATATTTCTCTGGTTCCCGGCAAATTTTTACAGAGCCGTTTGGAAATTCTGTACTTGAATTCTGCGTTGATTGATTTATCGGATCTGGAAGTCACCCAGAAGATTATCCAACAGCTGACGGATGGTGACCTGGTAATCTTTTTCTCTTTCCCCCGCTATTATTTTCCGATTGGAAATATTGCTAAAAAAGCAGCTAAATCAGGTGTACCGATTCTGACCATCACAGACAGTGATACTTCACCGGCAGCTGCGCACAGCACACTATTGCTTCTCTGTCCCACATCTACGAAGCTGTTTTATAACTCTATGACTGCACCTATGGCTATGCTCAATATTCTGGCATCCTGTCTTGTCATCGATAGTGTATCACCATCTGAACGGCAGATTTTTATCGACACTTTGCCATCCTGATTTTTAGCCCAAAAACAAAACCGGATATACAGGTTTCCAACAGAAAGCCATATATCCGGTTTCGTTTTTATTCTCTTCTTACTTCTCATAGGTGCCTTTTCGAATCACCTCTCCATGCTTCATAAAGATCTTTCCCCTGGCTACATAAGTATCCAGCGTCAGATCCTGATCAAACAGCAACAGATCCGCATCGGCCCCCTCTGCCACAGTTCCCTTGATTCCCAGTAAATCCAGCCCCTCTGCAACCTGACAGGTCATATAAGGCAGTGCTTCCTCCAGAGTCATTCCCAGAACCTGTACCATATATTTCAACTCTTTATAAAGTGCATCCACACCAGATACACCTATCTCCAGAAGGCTGCCGTCCTCAGCATAATTAGACCAGCTTCCGTGTCCGTCAGAGCTCATTGTGATATGCTCTGTGGGCAGTCCCCGCTTTTTAGCCTCCAGAACACATTCTCCCGGTGAAGTGTGCATACCGCAGGTCAGATCAATATAACCTCCCCGCTTCAGAAATTCGTAGCCCTCTTCCAGCAACTTTTCATTCCGGTTGACATGAGTGGGACGGAAAATCCGTACAGGAACAGAACTCACCTCCAATGCCCGGAATACCGGCGCAAGACCATCTTTGTCATCTCCCATGTGAAGCACCACAATGCCTGGCTTTCCACTGAGCATTCCCGCCACACGAGCTTTACTTGCAATCTGAACCAACTGATCACCAGTCACATTAGGTGCCCGGTGATCAGATATCGCCAGCTTCACACCCAAAATCTCATTCACGAATACGATGTCCCTGTCTGTTTCACCTGTGATAGTCGGGCTGGGATATCCGTAAGCACCTGTGAGCATATAAGCACTCACGCCCTCCTCACAGAGTACCCGGGTCTTCGCATAAAGATTGTCCACACTCCTGGTGATACCATCCGTACCCAGAAGTCCCACCACTGTTGTGATACCGTTCTCTACCAGTTCTGACATCTGTAATTCCGGTGTCCGCGTATGAAAGCTTCCCTCTCCACCGCCTCCGGTAATATGTACATGTTGATCTAAAAATCCAGGAGTAAGAATCTTGCCCTCTGCATCCAGCACCTCGCACTCCACAGGCAATTCTCTGATGGAATCCTGTATACATTCAATCTTTCCCCCGCAAATCAAAAGATCCTTTTTACCGAGATATTCCGGTGCGTAAATCTCTGCATTCTTTACCAATAACATAACTGTTCCCCTTTTTCCCGTAGCTGTTCATTACGCAGATACTCCAAACTATCATGAACAGTTACTTTTCTTTTTTCGTTTCTACTCAAAGTATATACGATGGAATCCGTTTTGTCTATGAAAGTTCTGAATAATTAGCTATATATCTCCACCATCAAGGTACATCCGATATGAATGTTTGTCCCATTGGCAGCTTTCCTGGAGAAGTAATTTCTAATCGGTTGTCATATACCGCCACCTGTATCGTACCATAATGAATTATCAAAAATAAAATCTAAGGTGGACAGATTGCTTTGTCTATTGTAATATATGCTGTATGGAATTTTACGAGGAGGATTTATCATGGAAGAAAAAATACTTAATTTTATTCTGGAATGTGCAGAAGTCCAGAAATTGGTTCCATTCTCACTTATCGAAGAAGAATTTAATCTTATTCTGGACGAAGCCTTAAAGTCTGTCATTACGGATGCTCTCTGGGATAATGATACTATTTCTGACGTAACTATAGGAACTGATGGTTTTACTGTCACATTTTTCGAGAATTGATCGTAAATATCAAACTAATCAACTGATGACACGAACACAGCCAGAAGCATAAACAAAGTATCTGATAAGCAGACATGATCTAATACCCCCTTATCAGATACTTTTTTATGTTCCATATCTTGCCTGCAATTTACGACCGTCTATAGCAATCCTCGTAAATAATGCATTTAAGACAGTTCAGCAGAGTGCGAAAGAC
>ERZ827471.1513-NODE-1513-length-13638-cov-3.395494_pt1 | contig 13638 bp, 15 predicted proteins | sample MGYA00519772_ERZ827471 | MGnify/ENA primary metagenome ERZ827471 (study PRJEB31778, sample SAMEA3449315) | human gut metagenome | biome: human gut; feature: human-associated habitat; material: faeces | place: United Kingdom | collected 2010/2012 ... | reverse complement strand
GGGGGGGGGGGGGGGGTACCCGTCAGATTGCGTGTTAGCGGGTAACCCTGCTAGGGTTATCTGTTCGTTGGATGAATACAGAGAAAAAAGACAGAAAGCCCAGCTTTCCGAGGCAGTTGAAATGGTTCGGGAGTATGAAAAGGTTTATGGAAAAGTACCACCCAAGGAAGTATTGGCTGAGTTCTTTTGGATTTTTGAGGAACGGGTAAACTTAGAAAACGATGCATTCATTGGGAAGATGAAATGTGTTAATAATTATGAAGCGTCTTTGGAGACTTTTCTAAACAGTAAACCATTGTTTCATGGCTATGACTCTTTCACAGAGTATGCTTTGAAAAACGGAGGATGAGTTTAATAGAAATTCTTGTGAAGGAAGATTAATCTTATGAAAGCAAGTGTGATTACATTACATACAGTTGATAATTACGGCTCCGTAATGCAGACATATGCAACGCAGCAAATTCTAAAAAAGTGCGGATATGATGTGGAATTTGTGGATTACTGGAGAAGAGATAACCTTCCAGCGAATCGAGCAGAAAAAATGTTGGAAAGTAGCACTCTGCAAAAATTGAAGCCGCTGTGGGGCATGAATGGCTTCACTCGCAAGGCACTGATAGCGATTTTGAAGATGATACTTGAAAACCGGAAATCACCTATGTGGAGATTTTTGGAAGAAAAAGTTCAACTAACAAAGGTCAGATATTGCTCCTATAAAGAACTGGAAGCTAATCCTCCTGTAGCTGATGTTTACATCACCGGAAGCGATCAGGTTTGGAACAGCATTTGGAATCAAGGCATTGACCGTTCATACTTTCTGGATTTTGCTCCGGCTGGAAAGCCACGCATTGCGTTCTCGGCCAGTATTGGGCGTGAACAGCTTGATGCAGAAGAAACACCTGAGACAAAGCGTCTGCTGGAAAAATACAGTGCAATTTCCGTCCGTGAGCAGTCTGCAGTAGAACTTCTTGCTTCCATGGACATAAAATCAACTCTTGTTCTTGACCCGACCTTGATGCTGGAAGCAAATGAATGGAGAAAACTTGCTTCAAAACCTAAAATTAAAAAGCAATATCTTTTGATTTATCAGCTGAATCCCAATCCTCAGATGGATCAATATGCGGAACAACTTGCGCAAAAAAAGGAATGGGATGTTATCCGCATTGGCTTTGGACGCTCGGATCGCCGAAAAGGTGGAAAGTGTGTTATGCTGCCGTCTGTAGAGGAGTTTTTGGGCCTGTTTTGCAGCGCGGCGTGTGTATTAACGGATTCCTTCCATGCAACAGCATTTTCTTTGAACTTGGGAACAGATTTCATCAGCGTTCTTCCTGGAAGATTTGGTACACGGATAGAGAGCATAACGAAACTTACCAGAACCGAGAATAGAATACTTACCTCTTATGATGATTTGACGGTAGTTGATAGAAGTATTGATGAAAAGAATGTGCAGGACATTCTCACTGCGGAAAGAAAAAATGGCTTTGATTTTTTAAGAAAGGCCATTAGCCAGATTTGATGGAGGTTAAAGCGTGTCAAGACAATCTGAAAGTAGAGGGAGATACCTTGCAAAGAATACGGCGATTTTTGCGATAGGAAATATAGCATCAAGGTTGATTAGTTTCTTCCTTGTCCCATTATACACCAATATCCTCACTACCGCTGAGTATGGTGTTGTTGATTTAGTCAACACTCTATGCACTGTTTTAGCACCAATTCTGATTTTGAATATAAATGAAGCGGTCATGCGGTTTGCACTTGATAAAGGCGCAGATTACAAGAAAATAATGAGTACTGGGTTGACGATGTTTGTTGGCGCGATTTTTTTAGGTATTTTGATTATACCAGCTTCTTCCTTGTTTTCAGAGGTTGCTCCATATTCCACTTATATTTACTTTTATACTGTGACTTTGGCGGGAAGCCAATTGTTCCTATGCTATTTAAGGGGTAAAGAAAATATAGCATTATACTCTGTGGGCAGCGTACTCCAAACAATGATAATTGCATTGTTTAACATTCTATTTCTAGCGGTATTGCACAAGGGAATTAAGGGGTATTTTCTTGCCTATATTATTTCAAATGTCATCACGATCCTTTTTGCGTTTATTGCTGGAAATGTAAGAGAAGTAATAAGGGATTATAAATTTGACATTAAACTGACAAAGGCGATGGCAATGTATTCTGCCGTTTTGATTCCAAACACATTTATGTGGTGGATTATGAATTCATCGGATAGAGTAATGGTTACATCGATGATTGGTGTCGCAGCAAATGGAATATATGCGATATCATATAAACTTCCATCATTAATATCAACAATGACTGGAATTTTCAACCAAGCTTGGAGCTATTCTGCAATCCGTGAAGACGGAGCTGAGGATGAAAATGAGTATAATAATATGGTTTTTAATAGGTTGATTTCAATCGTTATGCTTCTTAGTATAGCATTGCTGACTATCGTTAAACCATTTCTTAGTTTATATGTTGGAATTGATTATTATTCTGCATGGAAATATACACCGTTTTTAATTCTTGGAAGCGCATATCTTACATTGGCAACATTTATGGCGACAAGTTATACAGTTCATAAAGATAGTTTTGGATATTTGTTTTCCGCAACGTTTGGAGCAACGCTAAATATAGCATTAAATTTTGTCCTAATACCAATTATTCATGTGTATGGAGCTGCATTTGCGACTTGCATTAGTTACATTGCAGTGTTTGCATTTAGATTAATTCATACAAAGAAATATATTAAATACAACATCAAAAATAAAGAATTTATTGGTGGAAGTGTTTTTCTGATTCTATCATCAGTAAGTTTGTTTTTAGATAACTATTTTGGTGTACTAATCCAAAGTATAATTCTGTTGTTAGCGGTTTGGCTATATGCTAAGACGTGGATTCCAATAGTAAGGCAACTAGCGAAAAAAATAACAAGGAGAAAAGATAATGCATGAAGATTTGGTGTCCATAATCGTACCGGTGTATAATGTTGAGAAATTCGTTGAAAAATGCGTAAAGTCTCTGATGAATCAAACACACAAGAATATTGAAATTATTCTTGTAGACGATGGCTCGCCGGATCATAGCCCTGAAATTATTGATCGAATTGCAGTAGAAGATCAGAGAGTACACGTCATCCATCAACAAAATAGAGGGGTTTCGGCTGCTAGGAATGCAGGATTACAATGTGCATCAGGCGAGTATGTCATGTTTGTAGATGGTGACGACTGGGTCGATTCGGACTATGTATCCTACTTTTTGATGCTTGTAAGTGAGAATGGCTCCTTAATTGGAATGAATAAAAACAACTATTCTACGGGGAAAATCAAAACAAATGAAGAGAGATACGTTGTAAAAGCTGAAACGGCGATTGAATGGATATATTCGGATGAGATATTCGTAGCAGTATGGAACAAGATTTACAGTCGAAGGCTTTTGGTCGACAACAATATTAGCTTTGATCCAACCATTTGGTATGGTGAGGGTATGCTGTTCAATATTCAGTGTCTGCAGTATGTTGATACGGTAGCAATTGGAGAGAAGTCGGTTTATCATCAAACATTTAATCCGGATAGTGCAATGCGAAAGTTTAACCTAAAGAGTAATTTGTGCGGTATCAAGTCACTTGATGTTCAAAAATCCATTTGGAAGAAAGTTACTCCCGCCATAGAGAAGGCATGGGAATATCATAGATATTGTTTTAATCGAAGCATTTCCAGTGGATTGCTCGAATCGGAAATGGTATCGGAATACCCTGACGTGTATAAAGAGTGCATACGCAATATACGAAAAGGCATTATGATGCCACTGACAAGAGAAAAAACACTAAAAGCAAAGGTTGGGTGGCTTATATACTTTGTGAGTCCCTCTCTGATGGCAAAACGCTCTATATCGTTGCGTAAGAAATTATTAAGAAAAACCGGTGGGGGGGTGTATAACCTAACAAGTTCTAAAATCCTCGTACCCATGTACACACCAAACACAGTACATTTTGTGGGGGTGTGCGCATGAATACTGTTTGCGATGTCAACATGTGTGCCGGTTGCATGGCATGTGTAGATATTTGCCCACGCAAGGCTGTTTCTGTGGTGGACGATATTGAATACATGAATGCAGTGATTGATGATACTTTGTGTATTAACTGCAATATGTGTCACAAGGTTTGCCAAAAGAATCATCCAGCAGATTTACGAAAGCCGCAAAAATGGCTTCAGGGCTGGGGAGAAGAGAATGTGAGAGTAACCAGTTCCTCGGGCGGTTTCGGGCAGGAAATCATGCGGTCAATGCTTCGTAACGGTGGAGTTGTTGCAGCCTGCAAACTGAGTGGTGGAGAGTTTAAATTCGAATTATTTGAGGATGAAAAGCGAATCCCGGAATTCATTGGATCTAAGTATGTCAAGAGCAATCCAATAGGAATTTATCAAGCAGTCAAGGATAAACTAAAATCCGGAAAGAAGGTTCTGTTTATCGGGTTACCTTGTCAGGTTTCTTCTATGAGAAATTATGTGAGAGATGACAGAAATTTATACACGGTGGATCTTATCTGTCATGGATCACCGTCTGTAAAAATCTTGCAGCAGGCGATGGAAGAATATGGGCATAATCTGACTGAAGTTAGGGCGATTTATTTCCGTAGCGCAGATAAATTTGCTATAGAGACACAGCCTATTCGTATTGTTCCTAAAGGAGTTCAGGACCGTTATACAATGGCTTTTCTAAACGGACTTTGTTACACAGAAAACTGCTATTCATGCCATTATGCTCAGACTGAACGTGCCGGTGATATTACAATAGGTGATTCATGGGGAACTGAGTTGAGTGGTGCGCTATCTAAGGGAGTATCTCTTGTACTCTGTCAAACGGAAAAAGGACAAGAACTGCTCGATATGATGGATTTCAATTTCTATGATGTGAATATTGAAAATGCGATTCAATGCAATCATCAATTAAGACACCCTTCGGATTGTCCCAAAAACCGGAAAAAATTCTTTGATGACTTGCGCAAAGGAAAAAGTTTTAAACAGGCTGTATTTAGTGCATACCCTAAAACCTGTATCAAGCAGAGCGTAAAAGAACGTTTGATTAAGATGAAATTGTATTCGGGGGGGGCAATGAGTAACCCTGTATATACAATTAGCATTGTACCGTATAGTAACAACATAAGCGAAAAAATTTGAGGGAAAAACTTAATAATTGGAAAGTATTTTGGAACCGATGGCATCTGCGGCGAAGCCGGAATCACTTTGACCGCCGACCACGCATATAAAGTGGGGCGTTTCTTGGGCTGGTATTACAACGCTTTGCGTGAACGCAACGGCAACAACGAGCCTGCCCGCATCGTCATCGGTAAGGACACCCGCCGCAGCTCCTATATGTTCGAGTATAGTCTGGTCGCTGGTCTGACCGCCTCCGGCGCAGACGCCTACCTGCTGCACGTCACTACCACTCCTTCTGTTGCCTACATCGCCCGGGTGGATGACTTTGATTGCGGCATCATGATTTCTGCCAGCCATAATCCCTACTACGACAACGGCATCAAGCTGATCGATTGCTACGGCGAAAAGATGCCGGAGGAGACCCTGCTGCTGGTGGAGGACTACATCGACGGCAAGCTCCACGTCTTTGATAAGGACTGGGCGGAGCTGCCCTTTGCCCACCGGGAGCATATCGGTTGCACCGTGGACTATGTGGCAGGTCGTAACCGCTATATGGGCTACCTGATCTCTCTGGGTATCTACTCCTTTAAGGGTGTCAAGGTTGGTCTGGACTGCGCCAATGGTAGCTCTTGGAACATCGCCAAGTCTGTGTTCGATGCGCTGAGCGCAGATACCTACGTCATCAACAACGTAAGCGCTTAATAAGCGCCCGACTATCTGTGCATGCTTGGATATGAGATAATGTACTCAAAACACGAAAAACAGCAATGGGGTTTTTCGAGGAATCCAAGAGGAGGATGCAGAAATGGGAGACGTGTTGCAGATTCGGGATGGATATAGACTAGCGTTTCACTGTGACGCGGTCGTAGAGGAGTATTCGCTCATTTATACAAACAGAGTCATCCGTCAGAGCTACAATGGGGTAGTCAATAAGATGGTGTGGAGAAAGTGCTGATAACAGGCGCTTGATATTCCGTTTATAACATAAGGGAGGCCGTACTTTGAAAAATAGAAAAAAGCCGATTGGTATTATCATTGTCATTTCAATAGTTTTACTTTTAACGATAGTGACTCTGTTGGGGTGGGCGTATTACAATTCAAAGCTTGATTTAATTCAATATGATGATGGTAGTAAAGAAATAGACACCAGCACAAGTTATGCCATAGATAATGATGAGTTGGATATTGCCGACCTTCCGGATGCACCGGAAGATGTGGATACTTCCGGCGGAATAGAAGTTTTGGAAGGTGACATTTATCACGATGACAATGTTATAAACATTCTATTGCTCGGCACGGATGAACGAACGGATGAATTTAATGAAAACGCACGTGCGGATGCAATCATGGTGATGAGTCTGAATACGAAGGAGCATACGATTAAGCTCATCAGTATTGAACGGGGAATCGGCGTACCGGTGCCGGGACGTAATGATGATTGGATCACACACACCTTCCGATATGGCGGTGCTGCACTTACAATGCAGACGGTGCGTGATTGCTTCAAATTGGACGTAGAACGATATGTTCGTGTGAATTTCAATGTAGTAAGTAAAGCTATCGACAAAATCGGCGGCGTAGATATTGAGTTGACACAAGCAGAAGCTGAGCATCTAAACAGTGCCAAGAAAAATTATTATGAAAGCGGCTCTGACATCCAAACGGTACATGCAGGTACCAATCATTTGAACGGTGATACGGCAATGGCGTATGCTCGTATTCGTAAAATCGATAGCGACTGGAAACGCATTGAACGTCAGCGCACGGTGATTCAGGCGGCAATTAATCAGGTGAAAAATTCAGATATCTTCACTCTAAATGCATTAGCTGATGCAATTTTGCCCATGGTTCAAACGAATTTGACAAAAGCTGAAATTACACGTTTGATGCTTGAGGTGCCTGCATTTCTGAGTGAAGGCTCTAAGATGGAACAAATGACGATTCCTACCTACGAAACATGCTGGAACAGCGTAGGGGTGGACGGACGCAAAATGATCGGGGTCGATTTTGAAGCCAATGCGCAAATTCTAAAAACTTTTTTCTATGATGTCTCTTGATATATTTGTTTGAAATTCGTAAAAAAACAGGGCAAGGAAGACTCAAACGTCTTTCTCGCCCTGTTTTGTTTACAGTACAATATATGTTTTGGCAGAAATATATGATTCAGTTTTTGCCGAGCTGCCTTACGGCCTGGTTGATACCAGTCGCTGCAAGGCCGGACACCGCGCCGACAGCCGCCGCCGTGATCGGGTCCGTTGCCGGGAACTCCGGCATGCCAGCGTACATGGCTACAAGGCCAAGCACGAGCCCAGTGCAGCCGCAGATAACCGGGATGTACTTGTTGTCCAGCGGAGTGGTTTTCACGCCAGAACCAATCAGATAGCACAGGACTGTGATAGCAGCTACAGTACCAATACCAAAAATAGAAATATCCATAAAACCAACCTTCCTTTGTTGAGTTATATAAAGTTAAACAACCGGGTTATACACCCGCAACATATGTTTTAATATCAGAAATTTTTTTGTTCGCTGCATCTGCACGCATAGTCTCTTCGCCTGCGAGCTTAATTGCTGCATCTCTCTCGGCGGTAACATGCGCCAATTTCGCTTCCAATTCTGCTGTGTCTCCGCTGTCTGCCTGTGCCATACATGCCGTAATGGCATCCCCGGCAGATAGTTCCACAATTTCGCTGCGATCAGGCAGCACCACTGCATACCGTTTTTGGGCTCCCGCCTGAATTCGCACCCATGCATAGGTGCCATCGCTACCTACATCTGCTTGAATAGGGTAGTGTTCGCCTACCTTTAGACGTCCACCATTGTAGGTGGTATCTACGGCATTAACATCAGCACGAGAGAACACTTCGCATTTGTCGGAAAGAACTTTTAGGAATTTCATATCGTTGTCAGCCTCCTTATCAATCTTAAATGCGTGTCCTAAGTTGTCTTTGACGATGGGCAAGTTGTCGGCGCGTACGAAACCACTTCTGGTATAGACCATTGTGTCGGGGCGAAGGAAACACACATCATATTCATGCATCTGATTTGCAATTACATATGTGCCTCGGCTATTTTTATACTGAGTTGTATTTTTGCCTTGGCTCCACTCACGGTGCGTGTGGTGTGCGAACCGGTCCTTTCGGCCGTTGCCAAACCCACCTTCATATCCAATAATGGTTCCCTGTTTGACATGTGCTCCGGCAGCAAATCGGTTAAGATTGTCATGCATAAATAAAAAGGTAATGATACCCACATAGCCGTTCGCACACTCTACCGGTTCATCGCTGACGAAATACGTTTCGTGGCTGCTGTCGGTGCGCACACGGGCAAAATACCCGTCAAACGGTGCAAGCACTGGGCTGTCAAATGCTGTGCTTTCTCCGCCATCGTCACGAGCCAAACTTTCCTTATGAGAAGTAGCACCGTATTCGTCCTGAGTAATACGCATATGTGTACCAGGAAACAATACTTTTTGTGCCATAAGGCGACCCTCCCTTACAGGCCAAGTGCGGCAAGCTGTTGCTCAATATAAGTGCGTTGCTCAAGCTCTACCACCAAATGCATGGCATCAGATACTTGTCCACTGGAAAAATTGGTATTCGCGATTCGTTTCTTCCCAACACTCGCAACGAGACAATACTGCTTGTAGAGAGTGTCATAAATGATGTCTCCAGCCTTCTGGCCTTTTTCGGGATTGTCCTCATCCACTGTACGCGTCATGCGGATTTCAGACGTTGCATCTTCGTCTGCAAATATTGCGGCAAACGTATCTACGGTCATGGCGTTTTCTGGCAAGTGGATCTCCATTCGACTCCGTGTGTTCGGATTGCCGCTGGGGTAAACTGCCGTAGAATCAAGAGCTGCATATTCTTTTCCGTTTTTCAATGTAATTTTAAGCATATGTGGTCCTCCTTCGTTTAAGAGCATTTAATACTCTGCAAATAAGTACTCAACTGTGCGTCACTATCGATGCAGGTTGTAAAACATACATAATACATTCCGCTTAACGCAGAAGTATTTAGGGTGACAGTATGTGGTCCTGTCGTGTTAAATTTAATACGGCTGCATACGCCGCCAGTTGCCGAAATGGGCTGATATTTATTCTCAAATCTCTTTGTGACACCCAAACTTGCGTATCCACCACCCCACATCTCCGAAGCTGTAAATGTCGCAGTTAATGATGAAATAGGGGTTATATCAATTTGAGAAATTGTCGAAATCAGGACACCCTGATATGGGCTTGAACCATTGGACATAAATGATTTCATATTATTTGACTGAATTGTCAAAGTGCCGTTCAATCCAGAAACTGATCCGGGCGTGTTGCCGTACCAGTAATCCGCGTGCGACATATAAGTGTCTTTTTGCTGCCAGCCGCCGGTCCAGCTAGTATATTGATTGCCGGCATTATAAAGAAATTCTGGCATTTTGTTCCATACAACTACACTTCCTTGCTTTAAGGTCGAAAGAGATACGCCATTATAGACAACGCTTCCGCTTGATGGAACAGAGGTGCTATTAAAATTCAAAGGCATGTTTGCACCGCCTTACGAGTAATTTATTGTTAAAGTAGTGCCAGACAGGCTCATTGTGATGTTGCTTGCCCTCCGTGCATTGGACAGCCTACTGTCATTGCCTTGGCACACCGTACCCGCTGCCGTGCCGAAGTTTTTGTTGAATGCATTGTTCTTCGTGAATGTGTTTTCTTTTGCATTCAGTTTTGTGTTCATCTCCGCTTCGGTATAGTACCTGTCATCATGAGTGTGTTCAAAGTCAACGATTGCAGCTTTTTCTGTTTCATAATGTAAAGTATCATATGAGCCATCGGCAAGTTTCTGATGTGCTCGAACAATTTTTTTCGCCATTGAAATCCCTCCCTACGAGATGATCTCAAGCCATATGTCGTCTTTTAACTGACCTGATGGCTGATTTTGATTAATTATAATCTGCTTAGTGGTGTTTGCGAGATATGTTTCATACTGATATTTGTAGTATGTTTCAATCGCAATGATGGCATCACGATACTGGTTCAGTGTATCAGCATTGATGAGCATTGTTTTAAGCTCAGGATAAGTAGAGAGAATTGCATTAGCTCCTGCCAGGTCATGCGTAGCATACTTGGCGTGATATTGTTCAATTTTGGTGAGATCTTCAATCCCAGGCTCAGTTTTTTTAGGAAACGAATCAATGTTTTCTGGAAAGGAAGTACCATTTAAATTTGGATATGTTGCGCTGATTGCGGCCACCTCCCTGTAAAATAAAAAGCGCCATTTAAAAGGCGCTTTGGCTTGTTGCACTATTGGACGATAAATGGATATAACGGATAAAACTCAATGCAGCTCAGCGTTGACAGTCCATTTGAAGTGCTTATTTGCTTTACAATATATTTTTTTGTTTCACCTGTGCGCTTTGAAGTGTATTCAATAAGCTGATTTGTTGAAAGCCATGGGATTTCGATGACTGGAAGTTCTAATCGGCTCATGAGGCGTGTTGTTTTCCATGTTTCATAGTCAGCTCGTTGAGAAGCTAAATCATTAGAAAATATATTTTCATATTCTCCGCCAGCCAGTGGTCGTCGAATTTCGTCTTTCCACATTTCCTTTATTGCAAACGGACTATCAGGAATCACACGATATTTTATGTTGTTGCAACTTTCATAGACTTTATCTTCAGCAATTTGTTCTGCGGTTGGCGTAAAAGCAACTTCTTTACAAATCGCGTGTACTTGGCACTCCCCATAAAAATAGAAGTATCCTTTTTTATACTTCACAATATATTGCGTTTCAGGCCGCATATCGCCAGCGCTTATTGGAATATTGCCTTCGTATACAATTGGATAGGATGGACCATTGTTAAAAGACATTTTTTGCCCTTTCACTGAGGTCGCGCTGACTGACACTTGAAACTTGGTGTTGAGGACAAGATTGTTGCCATCAAAGTTCTCGTCTTCAATAGTCATCTTGTATGTATCTCCAGAGACCGTGCATTTGTCGCTATAACGATCTGGTTCAATATTTTGTCCATAAAGGTCGGTGACGTTTGCAACTTCAGTGAAAGTAATGGTACAAGGCTCTCCTTGAACAAGCGGGGCCAATTGCTCTGCAGTAATTACAGGTTCGTCAAATTCGCACGTGGGGATACCTTGAAACACAAATGTTCCATCTACATCGAAAAAGGCTTCCCAACCGGGATACAAATCACGTATTTCAACAACTTTTTCCCAGATACTGGTGTTTACGTCAAATTCCATGTCATATGGGATTTCATCAAATTCTGCAATGGTTCCTTCGTACCCATCAGGAACGCTTCTGTGGTATGTGTCTATACGATACTTTTTAAATCCAGCCTCTTGGGTGATAAGAGATATCAGTGCTCCTCGAATACTACTTCCTTCTTCAATCTTTGTTGTCAGGCCACGCACATAGCCATTACGTGTTCCATCGCAGCAAGCTGATTGGTCAACACATGAAATCTGAAGGGAAGAAGTACTTGAATCCCAGCTGAAACTATTATCACAAATCGTATAAACTCCTTTGGGGTAATATACGATTTCTGACGTGCGCATATCTTCATATCCTACATATACACGAATAAGTTTATCAAGCCAAATTTTTGCGTTCGCATCGACGTCAAAAGTTTTGTCTTTGATTACAACAGAAAGAGAGATTGTTCTTCTTGTATCAGAGTCGCAGTCTTCGCTATAAGAGTATTCGGTAATTGAACCTTGAAATGAATCAACAATTTGCATATCATAATTAAGAATCTGCGCCATTACATACATGTTTTTAGTATGCTGATGTAAGATTGAAAGATCACGCTTGGTTTGAAAGTGCATGCTCACACCTCCAAACCTACATTTACCAATCCATTACTTGCCAAATCATTCGTATTGTTGCAATCTCCAATTTCTACCCAGTCAAAATTGATTGATGGTACTTCGCGATGCCCAGACGGGGAGAGAGAGGGGGAACCTGTAACTCGAATCATCCAAACCCGGCCGTCTTCATATTTAAGAATTTTTGCCTTCCGATTTTGCAGCCACTCTAGAATTTGATTGCGCCTATCAGTATTGTCATACCAATCCATTGATGGAACAAAAAAGAATGCGGCGAAAGTAGACGCATAGTAATTATTTTGGCTATTTGATATCACATATGGATATTTGGAATCAAGTGTGTTTACAACTTGTGCATTTTGATTTTTAGAAACATTCCCCGTTGCAACATTGTACTCGGTACCATAAATAGTCTCTGCATCAGCAATGAAATATCCCTTGAATTCACTTTGCACTTCTATCAAGCTTAAATTGCCCTCTATATCTCCATACACTGGGACGACAGCGTACTCGTATGATCTCATGTTTCCGGCGAATCGGTCAATGTAGATGTCATAAAAATCGGCAGCTTTATGAATCGCTTTTTCAAAAACGGTTGCCCAGTCAGTTGTACCTTTTAGACGTTTTTTTAGGCGAAGCATATCAACGTTGTCTGCCGTGAAATCAACATTGCCAGCAAGGGTGTTTCCATTGAATTTTGCGTCCAACACTGTATTCATATCCCAAATGTCAGAAATAGATATTGTATATGCAAATGAAGTGTCATTTGTGATTTTTAATCTGTCAAATATGCCGTTACGAAGCGATATATTGTTGATGAGAGCGACGCTTGTCGGAGTGGGAGCTGCTGTTTGTGCCTCACCCAAAAAGGCTGTACTTAAAAATAGCATATAACCACCCTCACTGAAGCTTTAAGTCGTATAAATTGTTGAATTTTCGAATCCAGATATGTACCATTTGAGAACTTGAGGGCGGATCGATAAAATTGCTTAATTTATCATAGCATACTCCAGAATGATAGGCCTTTAATTCTAAGTAGGCTTTTTTTACCCCTATGTTTGAAAAAGTATCCTCCATATATTCAACCGTTACACGGTCGCCGTTTGAATTTTTCATTTCCATAATTGTAGTGCATCCGTTTAAATCGCTGCAATCAATTTGAATGGTGTAGTCGCCTGCTAAGTTAACTCCTTCGGAAAACACAACTTTATCGTTTCGAAGATCAATCTTTTCGCCGTTAATATAGATAGCGTCTCCATTTTCGGTTTCGCCAATGATTGAGTGAATATTAAAAGTAATTGAAACAGTGCCTTCGCATTTATTATTCTGGCCCAAAAGCAATGCAGAAAGGTATGGAGAAGAATATTCAACTGAAAAAGTCACCGGATCAATCTCGGAATGTAACCCATTCACCGTATCGAAATACGCATAGGCAGTGTAAGAATGCCCAGATTCAAGTCCTGTCACCATAACATCTAACCCTTGCGTGGCGTATCTTGTGCCAGAGTCAAAAGCCGTTTTGCCATTCGCGTTGTTATCTTTAATGAGAATAGAATATGTATTTAGCAGTTCTTTTTCGCGTTGCAAATATGACAGTTGTAATAGATAAGATGCATATGCAATCACTTGGTCAGGTGTTATATTAAT
>ERZ827471.1510-NODE-1510-length-13657-cov-2.972063_pt1 | contig 13657 bp, 11 predicted proteins | sample MGYA00519772_ERZ827471 | MGnify/ENA primary metagenome ERZ827471 (study PRJEB31778, sample SAMEA3449315) | human gut metagenome | biome: human gut; feature: human-associated habitat; material: faeces | place: United Kingdom | collected 2010/2012 ... | reverse complement strand
CAGCCTTAGTAAAACATTACGGGAATTATGAATTGTTTAATAAAACTAATGTAAATTCCACAAAAGAAATTTTAAGTTTTTGTAAGAAATTTAATATTCCTTTCCATTATGTTTCAACTATGTCTGTATCAGGTTTTGGATTAGTACATACTCCTTCTACTGATTTTTATGAAAATAATTTATACATTGGTCAAATGTTTAAGGACAATGTTTATGTTAGAAGTAAATTCGAAGCAGAAAAATTAATTATTGAATCTTGCAAAAATGAAAATATAACTGCTAGTATTTATAGAGTTGGTACTATTACTAATAGATACTCTGATGGTGAATTTCAAGAAAACTTTAAAGATAATGCTTTTTTAAATAGGCTTAAAGCTTTTGTAGATTTGCAAGTTTTCCCAGAGGTCTTATCAAAGTTTAATTTTGAATTTACACCTGTTGATTATTGTGCAAAATTTATAGTTAACTTACTAAAAAATCAGAATTATAACTTAAATATTTATCATTTATTCAATGACAATTATATTAACTGTATTAGTTTAGTTAATATTTTAAGAAAATTAGCTATTCCTTTAAAATGCGTTTCTCTTCAAGAGTTTAGTGAAGTATTAGCTAATTCTAATTCAAATTATTTTGGAATTACAGCTTATTTAAAAAATATTAATAAATCTAATGAAGTTAAATTACATAACAATATAACTAACTCTATTTTAGAAAAATTTAATTTAAAATGGCCTAAGATTGATTTAGATTATATATCAAAAGTTTTAACTTATATACAAGAACATAATTATTTAGGAGGTACATCAGATGAAATTTAAAAATTTTTTTAAGATAAACACTGAAAAGAAGTTAGCATTTGCAAATACTCTTGTACTTGCTGTTATCGCTGTTATTCTATATTTTACATTACCATTTGTTTTGAATTATCCACCTAATTCTATTGACAATAATTTTCAATTAGAAATAGTCGGAATAAAGTATTCTACACAGTTTCTTATTCTGATTTCAATTTTATTGGTTTTATTATATACCACTTTAAGAATTGTTTATAGTAAATTGTCTTTGCCAAAAGATAGCTCTAAGGCTAATTCAAAAGAATATATAAAATCTATAAGGAAAAAAGCTTTTAATTATCCTTATATGATGTTTTTGCTAGAACTTTTTGTTCCTGCAATAATTGTTGCTATTTTATTATTTGTCTTTAATACTGAGGGAGAATTAGTTTTAAGAATTTCAACAGTTGTATTTTCTTTTACTGCTGTATTTGCCATTTTCTCCTATATGTTAAATAAAAGATTTTTTGCAAACAAATTGATTGAAACTGCAAAAGCTAGTAATAATGAAGTCCATGGAATTAGACTTCAACTTTATAAAAAATTATTAATACAAATTTTACCGCTTTTCTTGTATTCTTTTGTATTAATTTTAATGATTTCTATTTCTCTAATGACAGAGGAAAAAGGAAGCTTACTTTATCATTTTTATAGACAGGAATTGCTATCAAAATTTGATGAAGAAAAAACTTATACTATTGATGAAATTAAAAATATCTTAGATACAATAGAATTCAAATCTGAAGGAGACCATACTTTAATAATGTCAGCTAGTGATGGTAAAGTAATTTACTCTCCTGAAGAATTAAATAAATTTTTTGTAAATTATACTTTAAATTTTTATGATAAAACAGAAGGTTACACTTACGAATATTATGGACAAAACCGTGAAGGCGCTGTTATAAAAGTTAAAACTACATTAGGTGATTGTTATGTAGGAATTAGATATTTTGTTTTTGGAAATAATTTTATAGCTCCATTTATTTATATAGCTTTACTTTTAATTGCTATAAATGGTATCTTTATTTACTATGTAGGTAAAGATTTAAGTAATGATATAGACCATGTTGTTGATGGATTAAAAAATATTTCTAATTCAAAAAATGTAGTTTATGCAAGTAATTTGCCTATTACTTCTAATGATGAAATTGGTGACCTGACATCTTCTTTTAATGAGATTCAGAAAATTACTAAAAAATATGTAGACCAAATTCATAGCAGTCAAGAGGCTTTGATGGAAAGTGAGCGTTTAGCTTCTCTTGGGCAATTAATTGGTGGTATAGCTCATAACTTAAAAACACCGATTATGTCAATCTCTGGAGCTATTGAAGGTTTATCTGATTTAATAAAAGAATATGATTCTTCTATTGACGACCCAGAAGTTAATCATCAAGATCATCATGAAATTGCTGGTGATATGAATGAATTAATTGTTAAAATAAGAGATTATATTGAATATATGTCAGATATTATCACTGCTGTTAAGGGTCAGGCTGTTAATTTATCTGAATCTGATACAATATATTTCACAGTTGATGAGTTGGTAAAACGTGTAGATATTTTAATGAAACATGAGTTAAAAAATGCTATTGTTTACTTAAATATTGGTGTAAAAACTGATGAGAATTTAGCTTTGAAGGGTGATATTAATAGTCTTGTTCAAGTTATTAACAATATGATTTCAAATGCTATTCAAGCTTATAATGGTAAACCTGAACAAAAAATAGATTTAATTATTGAAACAAGCAATAATAATTTAATAATTGCTGTTAAGGATTATGCTTCAGGATTACCTAAAAAAGTTCAAGATAAGTTATTTAAAGAAATGATAACTACTAAAGGTAAAAATGGTACTGGACTAGGTTTATATATGTCTTATTCTACTATTAAAGCTCATTTTAATGGTGATATTCAATTTGAAACAGAGGCTGGAATCGGAACAACATTTTATATTATATTACCTTTGGACCAAAATAAATAATTATTAATTACCTTATTTATTAATAAACTTTGCTACTTAATTTTATTAGATTATTTTAAAATTTGAATAATCTAGTTTGTACTTAAATTGAGTAGCAAAATTATTTTTATTATATTTAATTACATGAATTAATTTAAAACAAAAAATGATATATATGCCCTAAAATTAGGCATTTGGCAAATTTTTCCTGATATTTTTTTATACATAAATATTGATTTTTTAAAGTTTTATCTATATAATGAGAAAAAGCTCAGTTAGGAGGCTAGGATGTGTTATGAGAAAAGGATTACAAAATTTAGATAATGTAAATAACTCAAATAGTAATTATAAAATTATAGCTGTTGATGATGAAGAAGGAATTGTAGATTCACTCTCAATATTTTTGAAAAGGTCTGGATATAATTTTATTGGTGTTACAGACCCTTTGGAAGCTATTGAAAAAATAAAAAATGAACATTTCGACTTAATGATTTTAGACTTTATAATGACACCTATTCATGGAGATCAAGTAGTTGAGGAAATAAGAAAGTTTAATAAAGATTTATATATTTTATTACTTACTGGACATAAAGATTTAGCACCACCTCTTGATACAATTAAAAAATTAGATATTCAAGGCTATTGTGAAAAAAGCGATAAGTTTGACCAATTACTTTTGCTTATTGAATCCGGTATAAAGTCTATTGAGCAAATGCAAGAGATAAAAAAGATTAATGAAAAATTATCTGATACTTACCAAAAATTACAAAACTCATACTTGGAAAGTATACAAACTTTAAGATACACTGTTGAAGCTAAAGATAGTTATACAAGAGGTCATTCTGATAGAGTTTCAGAAATATCTGTTTTATTAGGAAAACATTTAGGCTTATCTGACCAAGATTTGGAACATCTTAGATTAGGTGGATTATTCCACGATATTGGAAAAATTGGTGTTCCTGATATAATTTTGCAAAAAAATAGTAAATTAACTGATGATGAATATTCTCAAATAAAGCAACACCCAAATATTGGTATACATATTCTTTCAAATGCTACTATTTTTAATGATATTTTACCAATAGTTGAATATCACCATGAAAGATTTGATGGTACTGGTTATCCTAAAAAATTAGCTGGAAATGATATTCCTTATTTGGCAAGAATTGCTGCTATTGCTGATAGTTTTGATGCTATGGCTTCAAGAAGAGCTTATCGTGATTCTTTACCATTAGAAGTTATAATTTCTGAGTTTGAAAGATGTAAGGGGACTCAATTTGATCCTCAAATGGCTGATGTATTTTTGGATATTTTGAATAATCATTACGAAGAAATTGAGGAGATTCAAAAAAAATATAATTAATTTTGAATTCACATTTTAGTTTTTCAGAATATTTTATATATTAAGTAAAAAGAAGTTATTTGTTTTATAATAACTTCTTTTTTAGCATTTCTCAATATAAAATTTTTTAATTAGTTACATATATAATGTATTTTTATTTTAACATTTCATTGATAGTCCAACTTTTTGTCTTTCCTTATCTATTTTTATTACTTTAACTTTTACAACATCACCCACAGAAACTACTTCTGATGGATTTTTTATAAATTTATCGCTCATTTCTGATATATGCACAAGTCCATCATGTTTTACTCCTATGTCCACAAATGCCCCAAAATCTATTACATTTCTTACTGTACCTGTTAATACCATTCCCTCTTTTAAGTCTTCTAATTTTAGAACATCACTTCTTAAAATTGGCTTTGGCATGTCTTCTCTTGGGTCTCTTCCTGGTTTTGATAATTCACTTATAATATCTGTAAGTGTCATTTCTCCTATTCCCAATTCTTTTGACATTTCATTTACATTAATTGTGCTTAGTTTTTTAATTATTTGTGATAATTTTTCTTTATCTCGTATATCTTCTTTAGTAAATCCTACATTTTCTAATAATTTTTCTGTTGCCTCATAACTTTCTGGGTGTACTGCTGTTATTTCTAATGGATTATCTCCATCTAATATACGTAAAAATCCTGCACATTGTTCAAAAGCTACTTTTCCTAGCTTAGGCACTTTTAATAATTGTTTTCTATTTTTTAATTTTCCATTTTCATCTCTATATTTTACTATATTCTTAGCTATTGTATTGTTTATTCCTGATACATATGAAAGTAATGATGGTGTTGCAGTATTTACATCAACGCCAACTTTATTAACACTATCTTCTACGACTCCTGTTAAGCTTTCTGCTAATTTCTTTTGATTTACATCATGTTGATATTGCCCTACTCCTATTGCTTTTGGGTCAATTTTTACAAGTTCTGCTAGTGGGTCTTGTAATCTTCTTGCTATTGATATTGCTCCTCTAATTGATACATTTATATCTGGATATTCTTCTGTTGCAAGTTTTGAGGCTGAATATACTGATGCTCCTGCTTCACTTACTATTACATAATGAACTGGTCTTGGTGCTTCTTTTATCATATCTGCGACAAACATTTCAGATTCTCTTGATGCTGTTCCATTTCCTATTGCTATCATATCTATTTTATCTTTTTCTATTAATTTTAATAGTTCTTTTTTTGCATTTTCAACATCATTTTGTGGTTCTGTTGGATATACTGTTGTATAGTCTAATAATTTTCCTGTTTCATCTATTACTGCAATTTTACACCCTGTTCTATATGCTGGGTCAAATCCCATTACTGTTTTACCTTTTATTGGAGCTCCTAATAATAGTTGTTTAGAATTTTGTCCAAATACTTTTATAGCTTTATCTTCTGCTTTTTCTGTTAAATCTGAACGAATTTCTCTATCTATTGATGGCTCTATTAATCTTTTAAATGCATCTAATATTGTATCTTTCAATATTTGTGAAAACTGTGTTTCTCCTTTTATAATATCTCTTTCTATATATTGAAGAAGCTTTTCTTCTGGCTTTTCTATTTTTACTTTAATAAAATCTTCTTTTTCTCCTCTATTTATTGCTAAAATTCTGTGACTTGGTATGTATTTTAAAGGCTCACTATAATCATAATACATTTCATAATTTGACTTTTCCTCTTCATTACTTGCTTTTGTAATTATCAAACCTTCTCTAAACAAAAGTCTTTTTATTTCTTTTCTGTATTTTGCATTATCTGATATATTTTCTGCAATTATATCCAATGCACCTTGAATTGCATCTTCTACTGTTGCAACAACTTTGTCTTTATTCTTTTTATCTTCTTCTGATAAATTATCAATATTAACATATTCTTTCGCAATTTCTTCAATTGGTGTTTTTTCTTCTTGCATAAGTATTATTTCTGCCAAAGGTTCTAATCCTTTTGATTTTGCAACCGTTGCTCTTGTTTTCTTTTTTTGTTTATATGGTCTATATATATCTTCTACTTCTGCTAATGTTTTACTAATTGCAACAGCTTGTAATATTTCATCTGTTAACTTACCTTGTTCATCAATAGAATGAATAACTTCCTCTTTTCTTTGTTCTAAGTTTCTAAGATAGCTTAATCTTTCACCTAAATTTCTTAATACTTCGTCACTTAATCCTCCAGTTACTTCTTTTCTATATCTTGCTATAAAGGGAATAGTATTTCCCTCGTCAATTAATTTAATTGTATTTTCAACTTGTGAATTTTTAACACCTAATTCTTGTGCTATTGTTGATATTATTTTATCCATTTTTAATTCCTCTCTTTTCCATGATTTTGGGGTCGGAGACAAAAATCATCTTTTTAATTGTTTAGTTCTTTAACCTTTCCATTACCCCTTTTGTGATATCAAATTTTTTCATTATTTCAGTGATTTTGGGGTCGGAGACAAAAATCATCTTTATTTGATTTTCAATCTTTCCATTTTACCTTTTGTGATATCTAATTTTTTCATTATTTCCGTATATTTTATTCCGTTTTCAAATTTTAAATATCTTATTAGCCTTTTTAGTATATCATCTTTTTCAAAAATTTCAAATATTTTTGCATTTTCTTTTATTAAAAATTCTTCTATTAAATTATTTATTATTTCTTCTGAATTATTATCGACATCTATAAAATTTCCATATGCATTGTTTGATTTTAATATATATGTTAATTCTTCATTTGAAAAAATTTTATTTAATTTATTTATATTTCTTTGATAAAAATTATATGATGAAAATTTATATTCTTGGCTATCTTTTACCATTCCCGCTTTTACGGGATTTTGATGTATATATTTTATACATTGAATTAAATGTTTTTGATTTTTAATTATTTGACATTTATATCTATCTCTAAAAACATATCCTACCCTATTTTCCATAAAATTATAGTATTGTGCATAACATCTATTAACCTTTTGCATAAATTTCGATAGTTCTTTTATATTTTGGATTTCAATTAACAAATGTGCATGGTTGTTCATTATGCAATATGCAATTATTTTTATTCTTAATTCTTTTCTCTTTTCATTTAATAGTTTTAAATACATTTTTATGTATTGTTCTTTTGAAAAAATATATTCTTTTCCTATTCCCTGTACCATTACATGAAAAAAAGAGGATTCTAGATTTTCTCGTACTTGTCTTGAAATGACGTTCACTACCTTTCTTTTTTCCTCTTTTTATCATTTTTTTATGTTCTTTTTGTATTTTTATTGTGATTTTTTTATGTTTAAATTTAATTTTTTATTTAATATTTATTTCTGCTAAAAATGATTTCTGTCTCCGACCCCGAAATCACGACCCCGAAGTCACTGAAATCATTTAACATCCCTATTAATGTCGCCACCAATATTAGTTTTAGAATTTTCTTCAGAAAATAACCACTTCACTTCGTTTTCTTTTACTATTTGTGCATAAAAAATTGCCCTTACTGTTGCTCCTTCTGGAACTCCATTAATGTTTATTACAAATTGTCCTTGCTGATTCGTACTTCTAGCTTCTATTTTTCTTGCTCCCTGCATCGGATTTCCTGATTGATCATATATTACAGGTAGCTCATCTATAGTTTTCTTTGTCCAAATTAATCCCGCTTTTTTAAGAACATAATCTTTTGGGACTATTATTTGGCCAACCCAAGACATTCTTATCTTTTGGGAATCATCCTCTTTTTTCGATAGGACATTCCTATATATTGCTTTCGGAACCATTTGAATATCCTCACCATATACTTTTATTAGGTTTTCATTATTTAGAATATACGATGTATAATGTAAATCAGTTGAAATAATATTATCTCCCATTTTCCAGCCTACAAATTTTTTACCATCTTTTTCCGGCTCTGCTGTTACTGTAAATTTTGTACCATATTCTCCATTTGTAAATTCCTGACCATCGACCATTACTCTATAAAGAACTGTTACTGTAAATGTTTCTGTTTTTTTTCCATATGTTATGTTTATGTTCTGTACACCTGCTTTTGTTTTATCATAACCGACTATCTTAGCCAAATTAGTTACATCTTTTGTTTGATTGCCTTCATACATAGCTATAACCTTTAGTCCGAGTTGTATCTAAGTCTTCACCAAGTTTATATGTTTTTTTACTTGGAAATATTACATTTATATTTTCTAAACCTATACTTTCCAATTCTTCATTCACTTCATCAAGTTTCTTTTGTTCTTCGTTGTTTGCCATTTGTGTTTCACTTTTTGCCTTAATTGCTTGAGTTAATACTCCATTTTCTCCTGTCAGCATTGCTATACTTACACTTGCAAGTATTAGTAATATTATTATTGTAATTACTAGCGCTATTAATGTTATTCCTTTCTCATTTTTTAATACCTTTTTCATCTCTTCCCCTTCTTTCATTACTTCTTTTGTTATTCAACTAAATAAATTCATAATAATTTTATCATTCATTTGAATGCGTGTCAAGGCATCTAAATAAATGCGTGATAAAATTATTATAATATTTTTAGAAAGGTAGAAGCCATGTATTTAAAACGATTAAAGGATTTAAGAGAAGATAATGACGCAAAACAATCTACGATTGCAGAGGTCTTAAAAATAACTCGTCAGCAATATAGTTTATATGAACTTGGGAAACGTGATATTCCAGCTGAATATATTAGAATCTTAGCTAAATATTATAATACTTCTACTGATTTTATTTTAGAAATGACTGATGAAACTAAACCTTATAAAACAAAATAAAAAGTATGAAATACATACTTTTTTATTTTTAATCTATCTATAAATAACTATCTTAATAATTTATAAATTTAAATTTTTAATTTTTCTCAAATGATTTTTGTCTCCGACCCCAAAATCAATTAATTCTTGAAATAATTATTTTCAATGTATTATTCAATTCCTAAATATTCATTATATGTGCATTCTTTGTCTATTATTTTTCCATCTTCTTTTATTTCTATTATTCTGTTTGCTACTGTTTGTGTTAATTCGTGGTCATGTGATGTGAATAAGATGTTTCCTATGAATTTTTTCATTCCTTCGTTTACAGATGTTATACTTTCCATGTCTAAATGGTTTGTTGGTTCATCAAATATTAAGAAGTTTGCTCCTGATAACATCATTTTTGATAGTACACATCTTACTTTTTCTCCTCCAGATAATACTTTTACTTGTTTTAATGCTTCATCTCCTGAGAATAACATTCTTCCTAGGAAGCTTCTTACATATGTTTCATCTGGGTCTTTTGAGTAGTTTCTTAACCATTCTGTTATGTTTTCGTCTGTTTCAAACAAATAGTTATTATCTTTTGGGAAGTATGATTTTGTTATTGTTGTTCCCCAGATTAATTCTCCTTCGTCTGGTTCTAGTTCTCCTTCTATTATTTGGAATAATACTGTTTTTGCTAATTCATTATCTGCTAGGAAGGCTATTTTGTTTCCTTCTTTTACTGTAAAGCTTACATTATCCAAAACTTTTACTCCTTCTACTGTTTTACTAATATTTTTAACTTGTAATATTTCTCTTCCTGGTTCTCTGTCTGGTTTAAAGTCTACATATGGATATTTTCTGTTTGATGGTTTTATTTCTTCTAGTTCAATTTTTTCTAGTGTTTTCTTTCTAGATGTTGCTTGTTTTGATTTTGAAGCATTTGCACTAAATCTTGCAATGAAGTCTTGTAGTTCTTTGATTTTTTCTTCTTTCTTCTTGTTTTGTTCTCTTGCTTGTTTCAATGCTAATTGACTTGATTCATACCAGAAGTCATAGTTTCCTGGATATACTTTTATTTTTCCAAAGTCTACATCTGCTATATGTGTGCAAACTTTGTTTAAGAAATATCTGTCATGTGATACTACTATTACTGTATTTTCAAAGTCTATTAAAAATTCTTGTAACCAGTTTATACTTTTCATATCTAAGTCGTTTGTTGGTTCGTCTAATAGTAAAACATCTGGATTTCCAAATAAACTTTGTGCTAATAATACTTTTACTTTTTCTCTGGCTTCTATTTCTTTCATATATTTATAGTGATTTTCTGGTACTATTCCTAAATCATTTAATAACATTGCTGCATCTGATTCTGCATTCCATCCATCAAGTTCAGCAAATCTTTCTTCTAGTTTTGCTGCTTTCATTCCATCTTCTTCTGAGAAATCTGGTTTTGCATATATTTCGTCTTTTTCTTTCATGATGTCATATAACTCTTTATTTCCCATTAATACTGTATCCATTACTGTATATTCTTCAAAAGCAAAATGGTCTTGTTTTAATATTGATAGTCTTTCTCCTTTTTCTAAAGTTACATCACCTTTACTTGGTTCTAATTCTCCTGATAATACTTTTAAAAATGTTGATTTTCCTGCTCCATTTGCTCCTATTATTCCATAACAGTTTCCTTTTCCAAATTTTATGTTTACGTCTTCAAATAATACTCTTTTTCCAAATCTTACAGTTACTCCGTTTGCACTTAGCATTTTATCTCCTCCTATACTCTTATCGTTGGTATTATATACTATTTTTGCTTTTTTTTCAAGAATTCTTTAATTCAATTTTATTATTTTAGTATTATTGCCTTATTTTTTCTTTACATTTTTATGTAAATATGGTAAACTGTTTTATAGCTTAATGCTATTCGTAGTAACTCATAATATTGAATTCAATAAGGAGGTAAACATGAGAATTTATCAAAATGAACAAATCGGAGATATTTATCGGGTTTTAAGGGGTAACTTAGAGGATTCCATAGACAACTTTAATACTGCTATTAAAGAAGCTAAAATAGCCTTTCTTAAAGATTATGCTACTGAGGAATGTTGTTGTACTTCTGATGATGAAGATTTTATTGATTATCTAGAGAATTTTTATTTAATGCTGGATGAAACAGATTCAATAATTTTATCTTATTATGATCCTTTGGACGAAAAATCATATTCTATTACTTTTACTATATCTTTAGCTTCAAAAGTCTCAAATTCAATAAACTTTTATGATAACATGCTGAAAGTTTTAAATTTTGAATTCTTGAAAGATTATGATTCATACTGTGATATGATTTTCCTAAAATTTGATACCTTAAAAAGTTCTTTCATAGCTTTTGCTGATTTGTAATTATCATTTTAAAAAATGGAGCTGATAAACTAATGCTTTAATAGCAAATAGCTTATCAGCTCTATTACTTTAATTTCTTGATACTATATTATAAAAAATTCACTCAACTTGATAATAATATTTTGAATTATTCTTTTATCCATTAATCATCAAATAATAACTTAATCCCCCATAATCCTGATAATCCAACTAAGCCATAAATAATTCTTGATATTATAGTCATATCACCAAATATTGTTGCTACAAGATTAAAGTTAAATAATCCTATTAATCCCCAGTTTATGGCTCCTATGATTATTAAGACTAATGCTATTTTATCTATTACTTTCATAGTTTTCCTCCTTTTATTTTTTATTATTATTCCATTTTCTTCAAAAATTATTCATTTAGTTGAATTTTTTTAATTTTTATGATAATTTATATTAAATTAACGGGGTGATTTTTTTGAGAAGAAATAATAGGTCTAATGGAAATAGAAGAAATTTTATATCTGTTGATGATACTAAAAAATTAACATCAATTTTAATTAAATTGATAATCATTTTATCTATTGCTTTTTTTATTGTTGTTATTTTTAATATAACTAAAAATTGGCTAAATTATAAAAAAACAATTGATATTGCAAATCAAGAAATTAATGAGACCAATATCTCCGAAAATGTATCTTCTAATGCAAGTTCTGCTCCAAAGATTACTGATACTACATTTACTTTAACTGCTTTAGGAGATATTATGTGTCACAATACACAATATTTAGATGCTTATAACAATTCTACTGATTCATATGATTTTTCTTATGTTTTTGATGATATTAGTTATTATATTCAAAATTCTAATATAGCTATTGCCAATTTAGAAACCTCTTTTGCTGGTGAAGATAAAGGTTACAGTAATTATCCTCGTTTTAATACTCCTGATAGTTTGGCATATAACTTAAAGAAATTAGGATTAGATGTTATTGCTACTGCTAATAGCCATTCATTAGATTATGGCTTTGAAGGTTTATCTAGAACCTTAGATGTACTTGATAGTGCTGATATTTCTCATGTTGGAACTAATAAAACTCAAGCAGAACAGGAGAATGTTTTAATAAAATATGTTAAAGGTATTAAATTAGCTTTTGTTAATTATACTTGTAATACAACAAATCTAGCTATTCCTTCAGATAAAGGATTTTGTGTTAATACTTCTGATAAAGATTTAATTAAAAAACAAATTGATAAGGCAAAATCTCAAAATGCTGATATTATAATTGCTTATATGAATTGGGGAAATGAATATACTTCTTCTGTTAATAATACTCAAACTGAACTTTCTGATTTTTTATTTAAAAATGGTGTTGATATAATCTTAGGTTCTCATCCTCATGTGTTACAAAAAATAGAAAAAAGAACTATAACTTTGGAAGATGGTTCTTCTAAAGATGGCTTTGTAATTTATTCTTTAGGTAATTTCATAAGTGACCAGAATTTAAAAGATACAAGAACATCAATAATTTTGACTTTAACTATTACAAAACATACTTCTGGTAATATTAGTATTGATAAAGTTGATTATGTTCCTATTTATATGTATGAAAATTCTGCTGCTAAAGATAAAAAAATGAAGTTATTAGATATAAATAAATCTGTTTCTTTATATAAACAAGGAATTGCTCCTTCTATTGGTGATAATATGTTCAAATTTCTAACTTCCGAATTAAATCGAATTCCTGAAGTGCTTTATTATTAGCTTTACCAAGTGGGCTGACCTAGAATATAAAAAGACTAGCCCAGAAATATTTTATATATTCTAGGTCAGCCCTTTTTCTTATTCCCTTATTAAATTCTAATTAAGCATATCTCTTCTTTTTAGCCACCAAGTTACTGCTAATGTTGTTATTATAGCAATTACTATCATTATAGGAAAACCTATTGGACTATTTTGAAATGGTAAATTTACATTCATTCCCCAAAAGCTTGATATCATTGTTGGTATTGCTAGTACTATTGTTATTGATGTTAGAAATTTCATTACTCCATTTAAGTTATTTGAAATAATTGAAGCATATGCATCCATTGTTCCATTTAAGATATTGCTATATATTTGTGACATTTCTATTGCTTGTCGGTTTTCTATAATCGCATCTTCTAATATATCTTCATCATCATCATATAATTTTATTATTTTTCCTCTCATGGTTTTTTCCATGACAATTTCATTTGATTTTAGTGAAGTTGTAAAATATACTAAACCTTTTTCTAAGCTTAATAATTTTAATAATTCTTTATTTTTCATTGAATTTTTTAATATATATTCTGCTATTTCTGTTTCTTTATTTATTTGTTTTAGGTAATTCAAAAAATATGATGAGTTTA
>ERZ827471.1509-NODE-1509-length-13675-cov-3.297137_pt1 | contig 13675 bp, 10 predicted proteins | sample MGYA00519772_ERZ827471 | MGnify/ENA primary metagenome ERZ827471 (study PRJEB31778, sample SAMEA3449315) | human gut metagenome | biome: human gut; feature: human-associated habitat; material: faeces | place: United Kingdom | collected 2010/2012 ... | reverse complement strand
AGATTCATTTAGAAAAATTCTTAAAAAACACAAGAAAAAATCAGATATAAATGGGGGTGTGGAGCGGGAGAGAAGAATCAGATTCTGGCTTTTCATCCCAAGGCTCTGATTAGGCCGTGCACGTAATTTAAAAATTTCAAAACAAGGAGAAACACACTCCCGTCCACAGGTATATTATGACATATAGAAAGAAATAAGAATTTTTGTAAGAAAGCGGCGAATATAATTGGTTTTTCTCATAGTAGCTTCAAAGAGCAGCAATCTCATAATAAGGCTGCTGCTCTCTATGTATAATATATCATTTTTTAATAGTAGCTTACCACTGATTGGCCCAATCCTCTACCGCTTCTGCAATTCGCATGAGGGCAATCTTTTTCCCACCATTCATTTTTGTGATTTTCCATCCTTTATTTGTTTTTTTCACCATAAATGTAATCATAGATGTATCCTTTTTTACTCCATATTTTTTAATACGTTGTACGATTCTTGGAAATGCGTAATGATGTACTACATAATTACTAGAGCGATTTGGATGCTTTAATGCATAGATATATCCGTCATTCATTCCGTTATATGTCTGAATGTATGCGTCAGGATAAATTACCTTGACTTTGATTATTATGTTATTATTAGTTGCATCTACATTTTTAATTTTATAGGAAAATTTTTTTGAAAATTGCTTTTTTGATATAGCATAAAATTGAGATTCCTTTCCCCAATAAGTATATCCCAATTTTCCTTTTTGATACTTTGTTGTGCCATTGAAATCGTATTGTTTGATTTTGTTTAGAAATTTTTTTGTTACCGAAATTGCCTTTTTCTCATTTTTTGTATAGCTTCGTTTTGATAGAAAAATAGCCATAGCTGATTTGGCAGGTATCGTTTCAGTAGATGCTGCAAAAGTATTGTATGGGATAATCATTAAAGTTATCATTAAACAAGTTATTATAGTGAGAATAGTTTTTTTCATATTCTGCGCTCTCCTTTTATTATGTAGTGATAGATTAGAATAAAGAATACCATATTGCTAAAGAATATGGATATGAAAGGTATATGGGCTATGTAAATTATAGCATGTAGTCACTTTAATACAAGAATATGAGTCCTTTTTGTTTTTTATGAAGAAAAAATATCATTTGAATAGATGGATATTTTGTCCGGATTCAAAACGAAATATGGCATACTGCCTGGCAGAGGTTATTGAATCTTTGAGGAATGAGAGAGTTTCACATATTTAGAATTTTTATGGATAAGAGAACGTATGTATGGTATACTAATCTCAACAAGAATATATTATTTCGAGGAGGGATGAATGTGGACAAGATATACGCAGCAATAGACTTAAAATCATTCTATGCTTCTGTAGAATGTGTAGAAAGAGGATTAGACCCACTTACAACTAATCTTGTCGTTGCAGATGAATCTCGTACCGAAAAAACGATATGTCTTGCGGTTTCTCCTTCTTTAAAGCAATATGGGATTCCTGGCCGTCCCCGTTTATTTCAGGTAATACAAAAAGTGAAGAAAATTAATGAAGAGAGGAAAAAGGCAGCTTCAGAACATAAATTTATAGGACAGTCTTTTCATGCAGAAAAATTAAAGAATCCTTCTATTGCACTGGCATATATTACAGCACCACCACGGATGGCATTATACATGAAATATAGTACAAGGATATATGAGATTTATCTACGATATTTTGCACAGGAAGATATGCATGTATATTCTATTGACGAAGTATTTATTGATTTGACAAGTTATTTGAAGAATTATCAGATGGATGCGAAGAAGCTGGTTTCAAATGTAATACAGACAGTGCTAAAAGAAACAGGAATTACAGCTGCAGCAGGGGTAGGAACGAATATGTATCTTGCAAAGATTGCAATGGATATTATGGCAAAACACGTTCAGCCAGATGAATATGGGGTGCGAATAGCCTATCTTGATGAGATGGCTTATCGTAAGGAGCTATGGGAGCATAAACCGATTACAGATTTTTGGCGAGTAGGACAGGGGTATGCCAAAAAGCTTGCTACGTATCAGATTTATACAATGGGGGATATAGCCAGATGCTCTATCGGAAAAGAAAATGAATACTATAATGAAGAACTGCTATATAAATTGTTTGGTATTAATGCTGAGTTACTGATTGATCATGCCTGGGGCTATGAACCATGTACGATTGCAGATATAAAAGCATATAAGCCGGAGGATAAAAGTATCGGTTCTGGTCAGGTGTTATCTTGTGCATATTCATCAGAAAAAGCGAAAATTGTAGTTATGGAAATGGCAGAACAGATTGCTCTTGAACTTTTTGAGAAGAAACTTATTGCAAAACAATTTGTTCTTACCGTGGGTTATGATAAAGATAATTTACAGGAAACAAAATATAAAGGAGAGATTACGATAAATCGTTATGGACAAAAGACTCCCAAACATGCTCATGGCACGATTAATCTTGATGTAGCAACTTCTTCTGTAAAGGAAATTTCAGTGGCAGTATCTAATTTATATGATCGTATCATAAATAAAAATCTATTTGTACGGCGCATAACATTATCTGCCTACAAAGTTATTCCAGAAGAGAAGCAGGAATACAGACAATTAGACCTTTTTACAGATTATGCTACAGTAAAAAAGGAGCAGGAAAAAGAGAAAAAGCTACAGGAATCGCTGTTAAGTATTAAGAAGAAGTACGGGAAAAATGCGATTTTACGGGGAGTAAGTTACGAGGAAGGAGCAACAATGAGAGAACGAAATGGACAGATCGGAGGGCATAAAGTTTGATGGGAAAATATGATGATATTATTAATCTTCCGCATCATGTATCAAGAAAACATCCACAAATGTCATTACATGACAGAGCTGCCCAGTTTGCCCCATTCGCTGCTTTGACAGGATATGATGAGAAAGTAAAGGCAACTGCTCGGATTACAGAAGAGTTTCATCCTGCATTAGGAAGAGAAAAAGAAGAAATTGATCAAAAGCTGTTGATTTTACAACAAAATCAATATAGCCAGCCGTTAATATCAATATATTATTTTGTACCAGATAGCCAAAAAGAGGGTGGACATTATGAGAAAATGATAAAGTGTATAAGAAAGGTAGACCAAATAAATAAAAAGCTTATTATGATAGATGGAACAGTAATTTGTTTTAAACATATAAAGGAAATAAATGGTGATATTTTTAATGCAATTATAAAAACAGAAAATATTTAGTATCAAAAAGGAAAGCATCTGTTACATAACAGGTACTTTCCTTTTTTAAACGCATTTCAATTGGAAATATATATCTATTGAGTCTTATCATGTTCGATAATATCAGAAACTTCACAATCTAATATAAAACATAATGTATCAAGCGTTTTCGTTGTAATAGGCAATCCCTTTTTCATTCGATGTAAAGTATTAGCGGAGATTCCTTCTTTAAAGATAAGTTGATATTCCGTTATATTTTTTTCGTAAAGCGTTTTATAAAATGGTCCATAAGAAATCATTACATATCATCCATCTCATACACTATCATATTTAATTTATTGACTATACCTAATATATTGAGTATAATTTTATATTATGAAAGAAGGAGCGTAAAAATGAAGTTAGGAAAGAAAAAAAGTGTTGAATATAAATTAGTAGCGGCGTCATGCAGTAGCTATTTATTGGGGATAGTATGTTTAACTGTGTTTGGCTATTTTTATGAGAAACTTCCTTTTAGAGAGATATTGTATATAATTCAGATTTGCTTTCTTTTTCTTGGTGCTATATTTTCGGGAGTATCTAATATGTATGCCTATAATCCTTTTGGAGAGAATATGGAGTTTTCAGAAAAAGATATAGAGGAAATTGCGATATGGATAAAGATGAAAAAATCAAAAGGATATAAATAAAAATATAGGATTACCCTTATTCTTAAAAGAATCGGATTCCATAGGCCCGATGATTTGCACAATATCAAAAAGAAAATATATCCTTGAGTTATCTTTGAAAATATATTAATATAAATATAGTCCGTAGGGAGGCAAGGGTAATGCCTTAATCCAAATATCCCATTAGCGGGTAGACAGTTCGAAAGAGGGCTGTCTATTTTTTTACCTTATTAATATTTTGTGTGGTGATGGGGGATTACTCCATCTTAATAGTAGAATTGAAAAGAGCAAAAGATAAAATCTCAAATCGGTATGAAGTAGTATTTTTATAATAAAACTTAAAAATGTAATAGAAAATTATTATTATAATATTTTGCACAATATTCAAGAATTAAAATCTATTGCTTAGGAAGTAACCCGGTGTTATAATATAACCACATTTTCTATTTTGTGCAGACTGAGGTGGAATATACGATAATTTTAGCAGACTATATTGCAATATCACAGTGAAAGTCTACATGAAGTCTACATTATAAGAAAACACACATCTACATTGAAAAATATAATAAACAGAGAATATCACAAGAATACGGTGTTATGCAGAAAATAGATATCTTTTATGGCATAAAATGACATCTCAGGGTAAGGAATATTTGAGGAAAATGGAATGGGTAACAACCCTATGGTTGGAGCTACAGTAGCTGTAGCTGTTTCCGTAGAAGAGGCTGCTAAGGCAGGTAGATTCTAAGAAAAACTCTTTATTTATGCGGGTTTTGGGACTTCCATTTTATGTGGAAGTCCTTTTTTATTTTCTGTAAATTTATATAATTTTTCTAAAATAACGCTTCAAGTACACACAGCGTACACATAAGATAAGAATGTGTACGCAAAATAACGCTTGAAAATGTGTGCTTGAGATGCTATATTCTAGCATACCATTTCAGAAAGGAGAAATTCGTACAATGAAAGACATAATGATTGACAAAAGAGAAACAAAGAATGGTCTCTCTTACCAGTATAGATTTGAAATTGCATCCGTAAATGGTAAAAGAAAATTCGATTATATATAAAACCTGCTTTGGAGTCTTATAAATTAAAAACAATTACAAAAAATGATTTACAAGAGTTTATTATAAATTTATACAATAAGGGGTTTTCTGTAAATACAATTTCTTCAATAAAAGGCATTTTAACCAAATCATTTGGATCTGCTGTTGAATTCAACTATAAATTTAAAATAAATGGAAGATCGCGATTAAATATCAACCCAGATTAATAATTCAATTGATAACTCCAATGGTTATCACAACCGGAATCAATCATTTTTTAGATATAAGGTAACTTCTGTAGCGGCCAAAGCTGTAAAGAACAACAAGAAAGTGAAGAAGACTTATGCGAAGATTTTTAAAGGGCTGAAAGTGAAATAGAAAGGGATAGGATTTTTTTAAGGACTCATGCTAGATGGTATGGGTTCTTTTTTGTAACAATATAATGTAAGTTATGGGGATTAAAATGACATATTGTGACGATAAAGGATATATGTTATAATCCGAACATGAGTGTTACCATAACGGTAGGCGGTTAGTCTTTCAACAGAGGTTGCTGAGTGCCAGTGGCACTCGTTTTGCAACGACCGAAGTGAAACGGAGACCTGTAACCCTCTGATTACATAGAAACCCGAAAGGGAATCCGCTGGAAAGAAGGAAGTATTAATCAAAGAAAATACAAAGGAGATTTTACAATGAAAATGCACATCATCGGCACTGGCACAGCAACAGTAAGTAAATATATCAATACCTCCTGTGTTTTTGAGGAAGATGATCAGTTATTTCTTGTGGACGGGACAGGGGGCAGTGACATCTTGCGGGCATTTGATACTATGAATCTTAATTGGAAGAAGCTTCATTATGCCTTTCTTTCCCATGAACATACCGATCATTTTTTAGGGATGATATGGGTAATTCGCACGATTGCGGAGTTGTTAGAACTGGAGGAATATGAGGGGGATTTTTATCTTTACGGAAACGATGTAGTATTGGGAAAGGTATTACATGTGTGCCGCATGATTCTTAAGAAACGAAGCCAGGCTTTTTTGGAGACAAGAATTAAGTTTGTTTTGGTAAAAGACCATGAAAGGAAACATATTTTAAATTATGATTTTACATTTTTTGATATTGGTTCTACAAAAGCGAAACAATATGGTTTTTTGATGGAGTATGATAATGGAAAGAAACTGGTATTTGCTGGAGATGAGCCGTTGAAAGAAAATGGTAAAAAATATAGTAAAAATGTAGATTGGCTATTATCCGAAGCTTTCTGCTTATTTGATGAAGAACCGAAGTTTCATGCGTACCAATATCAACATCAAACGGTAAAAGAGGCAAGTAAGATTGCACAGGATTTAAAGGTAAAGAATCTGTTAATCTGGCATACTGAAGACCAGACCGGGAAAAAGCGAAAAGAGCGGTATACAGAGGAAGCAAAGCAATTTTACAAGGGAAATGTGTGGGTTCCGGAGGATGGCGAAGTTTTTAATATATGATAAAAAATATAATATTTACAAAACCATTTTTCTCCTAATATTACTCTGAATTATTCCCAGTAATTGTGGAGTAATTTTATTATAATAAAATAAAGTATGTTTGAAAAATTAAAAGGTATCTGTATATCCCCAGTAGATTTCAAACACATTTTAGGATAATTTTTGGAAAGAAGTTGATTTCTTGGAGAAGGGAAAAATGAAGACAATAGCGTTAATTGGCACTTTTGATACAAAGGGAGAGGAATATCTCTATGTAAAAAATAAAATAGAGAATCTGGGATTACGAACATTAACGATTCATGCTGGCATTTATAAGGAGGTTTTTTCACCAGATATTAATCATGATTCGGTTGCTGTTTTGGGAGGAGGAAGCGTTGCCGAATTGCAGGAGAAAAAAGACCGGGGATATGCCATGGAAGTGATGTCTAAGGGGCTTTGTGCCTTAATTCCAAAGTTATATGCGGAGAAGCTGTTTGATGCCGTTCTTGCTTTGGGTGGCACAGGCGGAACTTCTCTTGTGACTCCGTGTATGAGGTTATTACCATTAGGTGTTCCTAAAATCATGGTATCAACGATGGCATCTGGAGATGTGTCAAGATATGTGGGAACAAGTGATATTTTGATGATGCCTTCCATTGTGGATGTAGCAGGAATTAACCGTATTTCCTCGCAGGTACTGACACATGCGGTTCATGCTATTGTTGGGATGGTTGAACATGAGAATACAGATATTCCAGTCAAAAAGCCATTGATCGTAGCTACGATGTACGGAGTAACGACGCCATGTGTTATGTGTGCGAAAGAATATCTTGAGCAGGAAGGATACGAGGTGATTATTTTCCATGCATCGGGAACTGGCGGAAAGATGATGGAATCTCTGATTAACAGTGGAATTGTAGATGGTGTATTAGATCTGACAACAACAGAATGGATTGATGAAATTGCCGGAGGTATTATGGCAGCTGGTACAGGACGTTTAGATGCGGCTGCATTGAATGGTGTTCCGCAGGTGGTATCGGTAGGTGCTGCAGATATGATTACATTTGGTGAAAGAGAGAGTCTCCCTGAAAAATATAAGGATAGAGTTGTCTATATGCATAATCCGGCTATCACAGTTGTAAAGAGTAATATAGAGGAAAATGTTACATTTGGTATTAAAGTTGGCGAGAAACTGAATCAGTGTAAGAATAATGCGGTATTGCTACTTCCACTTCAGGGAATTTCTATGAATGATAAAGTGGGAAGTGAATACTATGGCCCGAGGGAAGACCAGGCGTTATTTATTACATTAAAGAAAGTGATAAACAATCCTCTTGTTGAAGTCATTGACGTGGATGCACATATTAATGATGAGGCATTTGCAATATTCGCTGCCAGGAAGTTAGTTGCACTAATGGAAATGAAGAAATAGTTTTTGCGGATAAAATGATAGAATCTAAAGGGATATTTCCAAGTGTTTTTTAAACATATGAGGAATTATTTTTGGTATAATATAGTTAACTTAATGTATTCTTTTTATTTTATTGACAGTCTCTTTGTGCATATGTTATAATTTTTACAGAACAAAATAGATTAAGTTGTATAAGATTAAGTACTACGGCTAAAGTTTTCTTTTCTTAAATTTGAGAAAAAGAAGACTTTAGCCGTTTTTTGTGAAACAGGGGTGACAGAATGGATTACGGTTTAAAAGATAAGGTAGTTTTAGTAACAGGGAGCACAAAAGGACTTGGGAAGGCGATAGCAGAACTTATTGCACAGGAAGGAGGAATTCCAGTCGTTACAGGACGAAGAGAGAAGGAAGTGCATGAGATAATGATGGAACTTCGGGAAAAATATCAGGATGAGCGGATTCAGGGATATTGTGTGGATTTTTCAGAGCTTTCAAGTGTGGATTTTATCTTTGATGTCATAAAAAAGGATTTGGGCAGTATTGATGTTTTGATTAATAATGCTGGAATCTGGCCGACAGCATATGTAGTAGATATGAAGCCAGAAGATTTTGAGCGGACGATTCGTGTGAATTTAGAAGTACCATATTTGCTGTGTCAGAAATTTGTGCAGGAAAAGATAGCTGCTCAGCAGAAAGGAAAGATTGTTAACATTGTTTCGCAGGCAGCATTTCACGGATCAACAACAGGACATGCACATTATGCAGCATCAAAAGCAGGACTTGTAAGCTTTAGTATTTCTCTTGCAAGAGAAGTCGCAAAATATGGAATTAATGTAAATATGGTAGCCCCCGGAATGGTGAGGACACCGATGACAGAGGAAGCGTTGAAGGCAAAGCCAGATTATTATAATGGAAGAATTCCAATTGGAAGAGTAGCTGAGCCCGAGGAGGTCGCACAGGCAGCGGTATTCTTAGCATCAAAATGTGCGGATTACTATACGGGGATTACCTTTGATGCAACAGGCGGTATGTTGATGAGATAGATTGAAAGAAAGAATGAGTAAGTATGCATAAGCAAGTAATGGAAAATACAAGTAAAAACAGGAAAAATTATAAAACTTATCATGAAAAGTATTAATAGAAAGGAAAAATGATATGGCGTTAGTAAATATTAAAGAAATGCTTGAGAAGGCAAGAAGAGAACATTACGCGGTAGGGGCATTTGATGCAAGCACAATTGAGATGGCAATGGCTATCGTGGAAGCGGCAGAAGAAGAGAAATCGCCGGTTATTGTTATGGGACTGACTCCAGACTTACAGCAGGGCAATGAAAAAATGCTTACCTACTGGACAGAGAGCCTGAAAGATTTGGCGAAGAAAGCGAGTGTTCCTGTATGTCTTCATCTTGATCATGCGAGAGATATGAATTTCTTAAAACGATGTGTGGATGCCGGCTTTACTTCTGTTATGTATGATGCTTCTGAATATCCTTTTGAGGAAAATGTCAGATTGTCAAAAGAAGCAGCAGACTATGCACACAAATATGGGGCAACGGTGGAGGCAGAGCTTGGTCATGTAGGAGACGGCATTGTTTCTGGTGTAATAAAGGAAGACGGCAATTACGACAATCCAGAAGATTATCTGACCAATCCAGAAGAGATGAAGAGGTTTATTGCCGAAACGGGAGTGGACTGTCTGGCGGTTGCTGTTGGAACTTCTCATGGTGTTTATGTTCATGAACCAAAACTTGATTTTGAAAGACTGGAATTATTAAATAGCATTTCAGATATTCCTATGGTAGTGCATGGAGGTTCAGAAACACCAGATGATCAGATTAAAAAAGCGATTTCTCTCGGAGTTACCAAGCTTAATATCTATTCAGAAATGATGGCGGCTTATTTTGGTACAATGAAAGAAGAACTTGAAAAAGCAGGAACGATGGCAATCTGGATGAGCAATGCAAACAGAGAACCACTTAAAGCGGTAAAGAAGGTAGTAAAAGAAAAAATACGGCTTACAGGTTCCGCAGGAAAAGCTTAAAATATACGGAATTTTAGGAGGGTTACACATGGAAAAATATTTAATGGGAATTGATGCGGGAAATACATCAAGTAAAGTTGTTATTTTTGATTTATATGGGAAGATGATTGCCACAGCAGCAACACCGAGTATGCATTTTAAAAGAAGGGGAGAAGGCTTTGAAGAATTCGATGTTACAGAGTTGTGGAATCTTATATCAGTATGTATAAAAGAGGCAGTAGAGAAAGCAACAGTTGTACCAGAGCAGATTGCCGGTGTCGGAGTTACTTCCTTTGGTAATGGAGTTGTTTTCCTTGATAAAGAAGGATATGCCATTGCGCCAGGCTGTTTTTCACAGGATTATCGTGCCAACAGTATTATTGAAATGTATCAGAGAGAAGGAACATACGAAAAGATTAATGATATTGTAAAAGGTACATTATTTGCGGGAGAACCAGGCCCGATTCTTCGCTGGTATAAGGAAAATTACAGGGAGATTTATGATCAGATTGGTGGAATCCTTCAGTTTAAAGATTATATTATGTATCGCCTTACTAATGTATTTGCTACAGATTTAAATTGTTTTGGCGGAGCCTTTATGGTAGATATGAATACGATGGATTATTCCAGAGAACTGATGGATTTATACGGAATTCCGGAATTATATGATGCATTGCCAAAACTTGCGACAGAGCCGACAGAAATTGTTGGAACAGTAACAAAAGAAGCGTCAGAAATTACAGGACTCGCAGAAGGAACTCCTGTTGCAGCCGGAATGATGGATATACTAGCATGCCTGGTTGGTGCGGGAGCAACGGGAGAGGAGGTATATACTGCCGTTGCCGGTTCCTGGTGTATCAATGAAACACATTCCGATCGAATCATCCCGAATGCATCGTCCAATATGCCGTATCTGAAAAAAGGAGAATATTTAAACTGTTCTTATACCGGAGCTTCTGGTTCTAACTATGAATGGTTTACGAGAATTCTTGGTGGAACAGCAAAACTTGAGGCGCAGGATAGAAACTTGTCTCAATATGCTGTACTTGATGAACTTATTGAGATGGTACCAATTGAGAAGGTAAAAGTATTCTTTAGTCCTTTTGTTGCACAGCCAAGTATTCACATGAATGCAAAAGCGAATTTCTTTAACATTGATATGAGTACGTCTTATGCAGAAATCTGTTATTCTGTTGCAGAAGGAGTTGCTTTTATCCATAAACATCATATTGATTTTTTAAGAAATGCAGGGCTTCCAGTAAAGGAGATCCGATTAACTGGTGGAACAGCAAAAAGCCATGTATGGAATCAGATATTTGCAAATGTTTTACAGGTTCCAATTGTTGGTGTAGATTGTGAAGAAACGGGAGCACAGGGTGTAGCAATCGCAGCAGGTATTGGGGCAGGAGTGTATAAAGACTATGAGGATGCATTTGAAAAAGCTGTAAAAGTAAAAGAACCGGTATTGCCGGATGATAGCACTTTCCCTATTTATGAGAAGAGATATAAAGAGTGGTGTCGATTAAATGAAATTATGAAAACATACTGGGATGAAAAATCGAAAGGATGATAAAGTTGGAGAAACAGGGGTTTTTAGTTGTACCATCTATCCGTGATGTGAAATATTTAAAATATACGCTGGAGTCAGAATGCAGAGAGGTATTGTTATCGAATGCACATATTGGAAATTTAAAACAACTCACAGAGAACTGTCATAGAAATGGACAGAAAGTTATTGTAAATCATGAATTGATTGGAGGACTTGGTAATGACAGAATTGCTTTTGAAATGTTAAAAAAGCTGTATAAAGTAGATGGTGTGATAGGGTCTAGTGTTTCAAAGTTAAATCAGATGCAGCATATGGGACTGGAAACTATTTTTCGTATTTCCCTGATTGATTCTCATTCTGTAGAAATGGCACTACGTTCACTAAAAGGAGTCAATTTTACGGCAGTAGAACTTCGGCCATATTCTCATGCGGTAGAATTTCTTCCAATGTTTAAAGAAATATTTACAGGTAAGTTTTTCGCCGGTGGATTTATAAATTCAGAAGAACGAATAAAGATATGTCAGAAAGCGGGCTTTGACGGAGTTATGACAAGCACTAAGAAATTGTGGAGTTACATAGAATAATTAGAAAACAATGAGAATATTTCCATACTATTTTAAATAACAGGAAAAGAAGGAGTTTTTGAAATATCAAAAACTCCTTCTTTTCTTGCAAAAACCGTTATTTACCTGATTTTTACGAGTTCTTCTAAGGAAGAATTTGCAGAAGCATCCTGTTGAAATTATAATATCAATAAGATATTAAGAAAAGCGTTTTTCGAACTGATAATTTTCAATTTTTTCTAGAATGATAGAAAAATCACATAAAAAAAGTTAGGTGAGTGCGCAAAAAATAAAATAAAATTAAGCAATATGCACAAAATAATTGACAAAATTAATTAAATATTGACAAAAATAATAAAAAACTTGCAATAAATAGTATGAAGAGTTATAATAAACCTAATAAAAATTATTTAGTAATAAAAATAATTTATGTTAGGAGGATGTTATGAGTGAAAAAAAACTAACAAGAGAAGCTGACACGAGTACATTGTACGAGTTTAAGGGATCGGTTCCAAAGCCATCTTTACTTGTACCATTATCTCTGCAGCATGTACTAGCAGCGGTTGTTGGTGTAATTACACCATCCATTATCATTGCAGGAGTATGTGGGTTGACAGAGAGTGAGAAAACGATGATGATTCAGGCAGCGTTGCTCCTTACTGCCATTGCAACATTACTACAGTTATTCCCGATTTTTAATCGATTGGGGGCAGGGTTGCCTGTGATCATGGGAACTAGTTTTGCTTACGTTCCGACACTTCAAGCTATTGGTGGTGAATTTGATATGGGAACGATACTTGGTGCTGAAATTATCGGCGGTATCGTTGCAATTATCTTTGGAATTTTTGTAAAAGAGATTAGAAAATTATTTCCGGATGTTGTTACTGGAACTGTAATTTTTACAATTGGTCTTTCTCTTTATCCAACTGCGATAAAATACATGGCTGGGGGAGCCGGATCAAAAGAATTTGGAAGTATGAAGAATTGGGTTGTTGCTCTTTGTACATTTGGAATTGTTCTTATTTTAAGTAATTTTACAAAGGGAATTTTTAAATTAGGGTCATTATTTTTCGGAATGATTGCAGGATATTTACTTGCTTTGGCATTTGGAATGGTAGATTTCTCCAGTGTTACTAATACGACAGCAATTGTGGCTGTGCCACAGTTCATGCACTTCCAGATTAAGTTTGTACCATCTGCATGTATATCACTTGCCATTGTTTATATTGTAAACTCTGTACAGACAATCGGTGATTTAACTTCCACAACAATGGGTGGTATGGATAGAGTTCCAACCAATCGTGAGTTACAGGGTGGTATTCTTACGCAGGGAGTTATGAGTATTTTTGGAGCATTTTTTGGAGGGCTTCCAACCGCGACATACAGTCAGAATGTAGGAATTGTCACAGTAAATAAGGTTATAAATAGAATCGTATTTTTAGTGGCAGCAGTCATTCTTATGATTGCAGGATTTATTCCTGTATTCTCAGCAGCATTAACAACAATTCCACAGAGTGTTATCGGTGGTGCAACATTATCTGTATTTGCACAGATTGCCATGACTGGTGTTCGTATGTTTACAAAAGATGGATTGACAGCAAGAAAGACAACGGTAGTTGGTATGTCTGTAGCTTTAGGTGTCGGAATTACACAGGTTGCGGATTGTTTATCAGGCCCTGGACTTCCGGGATGGATTAACAGTATCTTTGGTTCTTCCTCTGTAGTAGTTGCTACAATCATGGCT
>ERZ827471.1503-NODE-1503-length-13721-cov-4.990707_pt1 | contig 13721 bp, 12 predicted proteins | sample MGYA00519772_ERZ827471 | MGnify/ENA primary metagenome ERZ827471 (study PRJEB31778, sample SAMEA3449315) | human gut metagenome | biome: human gut; feature: human-associated habitat; material: faeces | place: United Kingdom | collected 2010/2012 ... | reverse complement strand
GGGAGAAATGGGGCCCCCCGCCGGGCAGGCGGGGCCCCCGGGGCGCTGCGCCCCGAGGGTGGCTTCCGAGCCGCCCACCCGTAGGGCACGCAGCACCGGGCCGCCCACCCAAAGGGTACCTATTGTATCACCCCCACCGCCAACGCGGTGGGGGCATTCCGCCGTGGCCTTGCCCGGCAGTAAGGAGGCGTTTCTTCTATGCCCATTGCTACCGCCGGTCTCACCGGCTTTCTCCCCCGGCTGGGGGACTTCGCCCCCCTGACCCAGGCCCTGGCAGAGGGGAAGAGCCCCCTGGCCCTGTCGGGGCTGGCCGCCGTCCACCGGGCCTATGTGGCCGCAGGGCTCCGCCAGGCCACCGGCCGCCCCCTGGTGCTGGTGTGCCCCGACGACGGGGAGGCCCGGCGCATGGCCGGGGACCTGGCCGCCCTCACCGGGGGAGAGGTCCCCCTCCTCCCCGCCCGGGACTTTCTGTTTCACCCCGGGGCAGCCTCCCGCCAGTGGGAGCACCAGCGGCTGGAGATCCTGGCCCGGCTGACCCGGGGGGACTGCCCCGTCCTGGTGGCCACCGTCGAGGGGCTGCTCCAGCGCACCCTGCCTCCGGACGTCTTTGCCGGCCACTGCCGGCAGCTCTCCGTGGGCCAGGTGTGCCAGCTGGAGGAGGTGGCCGACTTCCTGGTCCAGGCGGGCTACACCCGGTGTGACCAGGTGGAGGGCACCGGCCAGTTCGCCCTGCGGGGGGGCATCCTGGACGTGTTCTCCCCCGGCCTGGACCTGCCGGTGCGGATGGAGTTCTGGGGGGACGAGATCGACTCCCTGGGCCTCTTCGACCCCGTGACCCAGCGGCGCACCGCCCAGCGGGAGGCCGTCACCCTCCTGCCCGCCGGGGAGGTGCTGGCCCCGGCGGGGGAGGCCCTCCCCGATCCCCCGGACCTGGCCCTGGCCACGGTGTACGACACCCTGACCACCCCGGCGGACTACCTCCCCCCCCAGGCCCTGGTCTGCCTCTGCGACACCCCCCGGGTGGCCGAGCAGGCCAAGCACTACCTCTGGCAGCTGGGGGAGGACGTCACCGCCCTGCTGGAGCAGGGGGTCCTCACCGCCAAGCACCCGGTGTTCGCCCAGACCTTTGAGGGGCTGTGCCACCGCCTGGCCCAGGGGACCCTGCTGTACCTGGATGCCTTCCTCACCGGGGCCCTGCCGGTGCCCCCGGCCTTCCTCCTCTCCCTCACCGCCCGGCAGCTGGCGGGCTACGGCATCCGCTTTGAGACCCTGGTGGAGGACCTGACCCAGTACCAAAAAGAGGGCTTTGCCGTGGTGGTCCTCACCCCCAACCGGCGCAAGGCCGAGGCCCTGCAGACCATGCTCCGGGAGAAGGGCCTGGCCCCCGCCCTGGACGAGCACCTGCCCGCCCTCCCCCAGCCGGGGGAGCTCACCCTGGCGGTGGGGGGCCTGTCGGCGGGGCTGGACTTCCCCGACGGGAAGTTTGCCATCCTCTCCGAGGGGGAGGCCCTGCCCCCCCGCAAGCCCCGGGCCCGGAAGGCCAAGGTCCGGGACAGCAGCCGCCAGCGGCTGGAGTCCTTCACCGACCTGGCCCCCGGGGACCTGGTGGTCCACGAGCACCACGGCATCGGCCGGTTCGTGGGCATGGTGAAGATGACCGTGGACGGGGTGCCCCGGGACTACATCAAACTCCAGTTCGCCGGGACGGACACCCTCTACGTCCCCGCCCTCCAGCTGGATCTGGTGTCCAAGTACATCGGCGGGGGGGAGGACAGCACCCACAAGCGCCTGTCCAAACTGGGGGGCGCGGAGTGGGAGAAGGCCAAGTCCAAGGCCAAAAAGGCCGCCAAGGACATGGCCAAGGGCCTCATCCAGCTCTATGCCCAGCGGCAGCGGCTGGCGGGCCACGCCTTTGCCCCGGACTCCCCCTGGCAGCGGGAGTTTGAGGCCCTCTTCCCCTATCCGGAGACCGAGGACCAGCTCCGCTGCGCCCAGGAGATCAAACGCGACATGGAAAAGCCCGTGCCCATGGACCGCCTGCTCTGCGGGGACGTGGGCTACGGCAAAACCGAGGTGGCCTTCCGGGCCATCATGAAGTGCGTGCTGGAGGGCAAGCAGGCAGCCCTCCTGGTGCCCACCACCGTGCTGGCCCAGCAGCACTACATGACCGCCCTGAAGCGCTTCTCCCACTTCCCGGTGGAGATCGAGATGCTCTCCCGCTTCCGCACCGCCGCCCAGGCCCGGGACATCCTCCGCCGCACCCAGGAGGGGTCGGTGGACCTGCTCATCGGCACCCACAAGCTGCTGGGGAAGGACCTCCACTTCCACGACCTGGGGCTCCTGGTGGTGGACGAGGAGCAGCGCTTCGGGGTGGGCCACAAGGAGAAGCTGAAAAAGCTGGCCCGCCAGGTGGATGTGCTCACCCTCTCCGCCACCCCCATCCCCCGGACCTTGAACATGGCCCTGTCCGGCCTGCGGGACATGTCCACCCTGGAGCAGCCCCCCACCAACCGCCAGCCGGTGCAGACCTATGTGGTGGAGCACGACTGGGGCCTCCTCGCCGACGCCATCCGCCGGGAGCTGGACCGGGGGGGCCAGGTCTACTACCTCCACAACCGCACCGAGACCATCGACCGCACCGCCGCCAAGATCCAGTCCCTGCTGGACCCCTCGGTGCGCATCGCCACCGCCCACGGCAGGATGGACCAGGAGCAGCTGGGGGACATCATGAGCCAGATGGCCGACGGCACCCTGGACATCCTGGTGTGCACCACCATCATCGAGACGGGCATCGACCTGCCCAACGTGAACACCCTCATCATCGAAAACGCCGAGAACTTCGGCCTGGCCCAGCTCCACCAGCTCCGGGGCCGGGTGGGCCGGTCCACCCGCCGGGCGGCGGCCTACCTCACCTACCGGCGCAACCGGGTGCTCACCGAGGACCAGTCCAAGCGCCTGTCCGCCATCCGGGAGTACGCCGCCTTCGGCTCGGGGTTCAAGATCGCCATGCGGGACCTGGAGATCCGCGGGGCGGGGAACCTGCTGGGGGCGGAGCAGTCGGGCTTCCTCATGAGCGTGGGGTACGACCTCTACCTCCGCCTCCTGGAGGAGGCGGTGCTGGAGGAGCAGGGCAAGCCCCCCAAGGCGCAGCTGGTGTGCACCGCCGACTTCACCGTCCCCGCCGCCATCCCCGAGGGATACATCCCCGCCCCGGAGCAGCGGATGGACCTCTACCGCCGCATGGCCCGGGTGCGCACCCAGGAGGAGGGGGACGACATCACCGACGAGCTCATCGACCGGTACGGCGATCCCCCCCAGAGCGTCACCAACCTCATCGCCATCGCCCTGCTCCGGGCCCGGGCCGCCGCCCTGGGCATCCCCGAGATGGCCCAGAAGGAGAACGCCCTCCGCCTGTCCCTCCCCCACCCGGACTTTGCCCAGGTGGCGGCGGTGTGCGGGCTGGAGAAGTACAAGAGCCGCCTGCTCTTCAACGCCGGCGACAAGCCCTACCTGGCCCTCCGGCTGCGGAAGGGGGACGAGGTGCTGAAACTGGCGGGCATCCTCCTCACCGACCTGGAGCAGGCCGCCGCCGGCGCGGTTTGACTTGCCTTTTGGGGAAAGTGCGGGTATAATGTTGCTATTCTACACGTCCCCACCCGGAAAAAGGAGGAACCCCATCGCCATGTCCGACAAACCCAAAAAGAAGATCACCTGGAAACAGTGGCAGCGCAGAACCATGCTCATCATCCTGGCCGTGGTGGCCGTCTTTGTGGCCCTGTACTTCGCCGTCTACCGCCAGCCCCAGCCTCTGATGGAGATGGACTGCATGGTGGGCACCGACGCCCCCGCCGCCGGCACCATCACCCAGTATTCCCAGGACAACCTGGAAGGGGTCGTCTTTACCGTCTCCGGTGAGGAGGACGTGGCCGACCTCTGGCAGGCCATGCAGAGCACCCAGGTCCGCCTGCTCCGGGGGCGCAGCGTCCCCGCGCCCCCCGTGGGCGGGTACTACTACGAGGTATCCCTCACCAGCGCCGACGGCGGCTCCACCTACAGCTTCGGCTGCGACTCCTCCGGGGAGCTGCTAATCCTGGGCGGCGGGTACGCCATCCACGGGGAGAGCAACCTGCTCCCCGCCCTGGACGCCCTGTTTGCCGACGGGGCAGCGGAATAATCTCCCCACAGCGCCTCCCCGCCGGGCACCCCCGGCGGGGAGGCGTTTCCCGTTGGCGCCAGGCCAGAAAAAAATCGGGAAAAACCCCGGAAAAATTTCAAAAAGACCATTGATTTTTTCGGGGGCGGCAAGTATAATGTTGCGGTAAATGTATGCGTTATGCTTACCTTGTAAATTCTATTGGAGGTACAATCAACATGAGAGACGTCTATGTTATCAGCTCCTGCCGTACCGCCGTCGGTTCCTTCGGCGGCTCCCTGAAGGATGTGCCCGCCGCCGAGCTGGGCTCCATCGTCATCGCCGAGGCCCTGAAGCGGGGCAATGTCAAGGGCGAGTGGCTGGATGAGGTCATGTTCGGCAACGTCCTGTCCGCTGCCCAGGGCCAGAACGTGGCCCGTCAGTGCATGGTCAAGGCCGGCGTGCCCCTGAAGGTGCCCGCCTACACCGTGAGCATGGTCTGCGGCTCCGGCCTGAAGTCCGTCATCGAGGGCGCCCGCGCCATCCAGTGCGGCGACGCCGACCTGGTGATGTGCGGCGGCACCGAGAGCATGAGCGGCGCCCCCTATGCCATCCCCACCAACCGTTGGGGCGCTCGGATGGGCCACACCCAGATCATCGACACCATGATCAAGGACGGCCTGTGGGACGCTTATAACAACTACCACATGGGCACCACCGCCGAGAACATCTGCGACATCTGGGGCATCACCCGGGAGGAGCTGGACGAGTTCGGCTACAACTCCCAGCAGAAGGCTCTGGCCGCTGTGAGATCCGGCCGCTTCGAGGACGAGATCGTCCCCGTGCCCGTGAAGAAGAAGAAGGAGATCGTGGAGTTCAAGGTCGACGAGCACCCCAGAGACACCGACCTGGAGAAGATGGCCAAGCTGAAGGGCGCCTTCCCCACCTCCGCTGACGGCTCCATCGACAAGGTGGAGATGACCTTCGAGGCCTCCCACATGACCCCCACCCCCGAGAACACCGGCGTGCAGCGGGTCACCGCCGGCAACGCCTCCGGCCTGAACGACGCCGCCGCTGCCATCCTCATCGCCTCTGAGGACGCCGTGAAGAAGTATGGCCTGAAGCCCCTGTTCAAGGTGGTCTCCTGGGGCCAGGGCGGCGTGGATCCCAAGATCATGGGCACCGGCCCCATCCCCGCTTCCCGTCAGGCTCTGTCCAAGGCCAACCTGACCATCGACGACATGGACCTCATCGAGGCCAACGAGGCTTTCGCTGCCCAGTCCATCGCCGTGGCCCGTGAGCTGGGCTTCGACATGTCCAAGGTCAACGTCAACGGCGGCGCCATCGCCATCGGCCACCCCATCGGCTGCTCCGGCGCCCGGATCATCGTCACCCTGCTCCACGAGATGATGAAGCGCCCCGACGCCAAGAAGGGTCTGGCTACCCTGTGCATCGGCGGCGGCCTGGGCGTGGCTGCCATCTTCGAGAAGTGCTAATCTCTCCATTTACTGCGCCATAACCACAACGGGCGGCGGTCCTATGGGACCGCCGCCCGTCTCTTTCCTCCCAACGCCTCCGTTACCCCCGCTGGCCCCCCCCCGTACCGGGGTGGCATAGGCGGTGACGGCGATGAACACCGTGCCGTCGTTGACAAAGGGTTGGTAGGCCACCCGCAGGCCCAGCAGGGCCTCCGCCCCCCAGGCCGCCCCCTGGGCGGTCAGGTCCGCCAGGGCGGCGGCCCGGGCCCGCTGGTACTCCTCGCTGTAGGCCCGCACCGCCCCGCCAAACATGGCTTTGATGCCCCCCACCAGGTCCTTGGCCGCGTTGACCGCCTGGACCTGCTCGCTGAACAGGGGGGCGCCCATCTCCTCCCAGGCCTGGCCGGGGATGTGGTCTAAGGTTGTGATCTGCATGGCAATGGTCCTCCTTGTGGTTCCTTGCCCCCAGGATAAACCTTGGACCAGGTCCAGAGTCAAGGGGGGAGGACCCATTTTTTCGAAAGGAGCCTGCCCATGGACCCCCTCTTCCCCATCGGTTCGGTGTGCCGCCTGTTTGGCATCACCCCGGACACCCTGCGCCACTACGAGAAAAAGGGCCTGCTCACCCCGGTGACCGACCCCCACTCCCGCTACCGCTACTACACCCTGGACCATCTGGACCGCATCGAGGGCATCCTCCACGCCCGGGCCATGGGCATCCCCCTGGCCCAGCTGGGCCAGACCATGGACCAGGAGAGCCCGGCGGCCTACGAGGCCCTGCTGGCTGCCCAGCGCCAAACCCTCCAGGAGAGGATCCTGGCCCTGGAGGAGGTCCTCCGGCAGACCGACCGCCGCCTGGCCACCCTCCGGGAACTCCAGGCCCTCCCCGAGTCGCCCGCCCCCGCCCCCTGGACGGGGCCGGCCTTCCATCTCTACCAGGTGGAGGTGGACCTCCTCTTCCGCCTGCCTGCCGACTCACCCCAGACCCCGGGGATGGACCGGGTGGAGACCTGGCGGCGCTTCCTTCCCGGCCCGGCGGGGGCCGTCCGGGAGGACGAGACCGTCACCGCCTTCTCCTTTCCCCCGGCCCCCCAGCCCACCGTCTTGGAGGCGGAGTTCCAGCAGCTGGTGGACCTGGGCCTGGCAAGGGCCGTGACCCTGGCCCCACCCATGGACTGCCTCCCCTTCTGGGGCACCCAGCAGGATCTGCTGGCCTGCCTGGGCCAGCTCCCCCTTCCCGGGCCCGTCTGGGGGCGGAACCGGTGGTCCATGGCCCGGAAAACCGGGGAAAATCTCTGCTTCATGGACATCTATCTTCCCAGCAACTAACAAATCCCCCTCTTTTTCCACAAATCCGCCCCCGGTAGCTCCTTGGTTTTTCAAGGAATTCCTAAGGTTTCAAAAGAACCTTTCCCCCTGCTTGACGGGGTTGTCCTGGGCGGATATAATAAAAATGCAGAAATTCACTGTCTTGCAGACCGTTATGTTTCCTTGTGGAACGGAAGAAAGGGGTATTTTTTATGGCAAACGATCGCGTGTTTAACTTCTCGGCAGGTCCCTCCATGCTTCCTCTGGAGGTGCTCCAGCGGGCTGGGGCGGAGATCACCAACTACGGCGGCTCCGGCATGTCCGTCATGGAGATGAGCCACCGCTCCAAGGTGTTCCTCAAGATTTTTGACGAAACCCAGGAAAAGTTCCGCCGGCTCCTGGGTGTGCCCGAGGGGTACAAGGTTCTCTTCCTTCAGGGCGGCGGCACCATGCAGTTTGGCATGATCCCCCTGAACCTCATCGGCAAGACCGGCAAGGCAGACTACGCCGTCACCGGCCACTTTGCCAACCTGGCCATGAAGGAGGCCAAGAAGTACGGCACCGTGAACATCGCCGCCTCCTCCGAGGACCGCAAGCATGTCTACATCCCCACCCAGGACCAGCTGAAGGTGGACGGGGATGCCTCCTACTTCTACTACTGCTCCAACAACACCATCGAGGGCACCCAGTGGCAGTACGTCCCGGAGACCGGCAGCGTGCCCCTGGCCTGCGACATGTCCTCGGACATCCTCTCCCGCCCGGTGGATGTGAGCAAGTTCGGCCTGATCTTCGCCGGGGCCCAGAAGAACCTGGCCCCCGCCGGCCTGACCATCGTCATCATCCGGGAGGATCTGGCCGGCCACGAGCTGCCCATCACCCCCGCCATCATGAACTACAAGTCCATGATCGACAAGGACTCCATGTACAACACCCCTCCCTGCTGGTGCATCTACATGCTGGGCCTCATGTGCGACTGGCTGGAGCAGCAGGGCGGCGCCGCCGGCATGGAGAAGATCAACGTGAAGAAGGCCCAGATGCTCTACGACGTGCTGGACGCCTCCAAGCTCTTCACCGTCTCCGCCGAGAAGGGCTCCCGCTCCTTCATGAACGTCACCTTCCGCTCCCCCAGCGACGAGATGGACGCCAAGTTCGTGGCCGAGTCCGTGAAGGCCGGCTTCACCAACCTGAAGGGCCACCGCTCCGTGGGCGGCATGCGGGCCTCCATCTACAACGCCATGCCCATGGAGGGTGTGGAGAAGCTGTGCGAGTTCATCCAGAAATTCGAGAAGGAAAATTGAGACCCGCTTCGCTGGGCTCTCAATTTTGAGGGTTGCAGCCCGAACCGCACCTGGCGGAGCCAGGCACGCTCGGGCTGAGAAGAATTTTTTCCCCGGCAGAGCCGGGGAAAAAATACATCGGATTGGATTTTCCCGTCTGCGGACGGGAAAACTCTGCGAGGCTTTTGCCGCTGGAGCGGCGGAGCCGGTTCCAGCATTCCTTGCATTTTTTCCGCCGGCTGCGGCCGGCGGAAGTCTGCGACGCTTCGCCTCCCGGCGGAGGGGGAGCGTTCGGATGTTCCTGTTGTGACTACTTTGAGAAAGGACCTGTTTCCGAATGTATCATGTAAAGACGATGAACAAGATCTCCAAGATCGGCCTGGCTGAGCTGGACGATCGGTTCGCCATCAGCGACACCATGGAGCATGAGGACGCCATCCTGGTGCGTTCCGCCAAGCTCCACGACTATGACTTCCCCGCCGAGCTCAAGTGCATTGCCCGGGCCGGCGCCGGCGTCAACAACATCCCCCTGGACCGGGCGGCTGACGCGGGCATCGTGGTCTTCAACGCCCCCGGGGCCAACGCCAACGGGGTGAAGGAGCTCACCATCGCCGCCCTCCTGCTGGCCTCCCGGAAGATCTCCCAAGGCATCACCTGGGTGAAGGAGCAGTCCGCCGCCGGGGCCGACGTGGCCGCCGTGGTGGAGAAGGGCAAGTCCGCCTACGTGGGCCCCGAGATCATGGGCAAGACCCTGGGCGTGGTGGGCCTGGGGGCCATCGGCGTGCTGGTGGCCAACGCTGCCGCCGCCCTGGGGATGAAGATTGTGGGCTATGACCCCTTCCTCTCCGTGACCCACGCCCTGAACCTCACCCCCGGGGTGGAGGTGGTGGACACCCTGCCCGAGCTCTACGCCAAGGCCGACTACATCTCCCTCCACCTGCCCATGAACGACGCCACCCGGGGCACCCTCAACGAGGCCGCCTTCGCCGCCATGAAGGACGGGGTGCGCATCGTGAACCTGGCCCGGGGCGAGCTGGTGGACACCCCCGCCCTGAAGGCCGCCCTGGACAGCGGCAAGTGCGCCGCCTACGTCACCGACTTCCCCAACAGTGAGACCGCCGCCATCGAGGGCGTGGTGGCCATCCCCCACCTGGGGGCCTCCACCCCCGAGAGCGAGGACAACTGCGCCATGATGGCCGCCCGGGAAGTCAAGGAGTACCTGGACAACGGCAGCATCATCAACTCCGTGAACCTGCCCAACCTCACCATGGCCTGGGCCGCCAAGACCCGGGTGTGCGTCATCTCCAAGGGGGCCGACGCTGCCGCCATCGCCGGGGCCGTCCCCGCCGTGGCCTCCGCCTCCAACACCCGCGGGGAGTATGCCTACACCATTCTGGACACCGACGCTGCCGTGGACGAAGCCGCCATCGCAGCCATCCCCGGCGTGCTCCGGGTGCGGGTACTGACCCGGTAAGGAGGAAGCCCATGGACCGACCCAACATCCATCCCGCCGCTTGGGTGGCCCCCGGCGCCTTCGTCCGGGGCGACGTCACCATCGGGGAACAGAGCAACATCTGGTACAACGCCGTCCTCCGGGGCGACCAGGAGAAGATCACCGTAGGCAAGGCCACCACCATCCAGGACTGCTGCGTCCTCCACGGAGACGCCGGCTGTGACGTGGTGGTGGGGGACTATGTCACCGTGGGCCACGGCGCCGTCCTCCACGGCTGCACGGTGGAGGACAACTGCCTCATCGGCATGAACGCCGTGGTGCTGGATCATGCCGTCATCGGCGAGGGCTCCATCGTGGGGGCCGGGGCCGTGGTGGCCTCGGGCACCATCGTCCCCCCCAGAAGCCTGGTGGTGGGCGTGCCCGGCAAGGTGAAGAAAACCCTCACCGACGAGGACGTGGCCGGCAGCATCGCCAACGCAGAGAGCTACCTGGGCCTCATGGCCAAGGGCATGGCCGACCCGGCCAACCAGAAGTGAGCCCTGCTCACCCCGCAACAACTTTCCAACGCAGCGTTACCGGGAGACGGCATTCCGCCTCCCGGTAACTGACATTCTGGACGAAAGGGGGGACCGTTTTGTCCCACAACCTGTCCCAGCCGGAACGGTTCACCATCACCGGCCCCCAGGGAGAGACCTACCGGGGGGGCAACCAGGAGTGGTACCGGGACCTGTGGCAGCGCCGGGCGGGCTGCGGCCCCACCACCGCCGCCACCTTGCTGGCCTACCTCTCCCAGACCCACCCCAGCCTGGCCCCCATGGCCCCGGCAGCGGGGCACACCCAGGCGGGGTTCCTCCAGTACATGGAGGCCCTCTGGCCCTATGTCACCCCCGGCTCCCGGGGGCTGGACAAGCCGGAGAGCCTGGTGCTGGGCTGCCGGTCCTTCGCCCTGTCCCGGGGGTGCGTGCTCCAGGGGAAGGTCCTCAAGATCCCCCGCCGGCGGGAGAAGCGCCCCAGCCCCGCCGCCTGCCGGGACTTTCTCATCCGGGCCCTGGACGCCGACTGTCCGGTGGCCTTTCTGAACTTCTCCAACGGGTCCCTGCCCAACCTGGACAGCTGGCACTGGGTTCCCCTCATCGCCCTCACCGAGGGGGAGGGGGTCCTCCTGTGCACCATCCTGGACGAGGGGGCGGAGAAGGTCATCGACCTGGCCCTGTGGCAGGAGACCACCCTGCTGGGGGGCGCCCTGGTGAGCCTTTTCCCTGACCCGGCGCTTTAATTGCTTTCCCACAGTTCCAGCCTCCCGTGTTACGCTTACACTGGAGGTTGGCTTTTTTATAATAGCTTTTTCAAATATAAATTGACACACCCTTCAAAATATGATATTTTAAAAATGTACATTTATTTAAAAGGCGGTGGGTCCAATGTGGAGGTTCTTTTTTATTATATTTATAAGCTAATCAAAATACATATAATATGGATAGGATGCCTTTCAGGCAGGGTGTAATTATGAAAAGATTTATTTCTCTATTATTGTCAATTGCACTTGTATTCTCCTTTACGTTTTCAGTATATGCCGCTCCGTCTAAATCAACCCCAATAACTTCTGATCAGGAAACACCGGTTACTACACAGATTGCCGCTACTCTTGCGATGCTTTTTGTTGGCTCCAATCTCGAAAATACTGATCTTTGGACAATGGATACTAAAATATCATCTGTCGACCCTTTGTTTGATAATCAGGGCAAAATTACCGCATATTGTATTAATCTGGAGACAAATTCTCAGGCTACAGGGTATGTCGTTGTCTCTACTGATATTAACGAACCATTAATTCAAGAATATGCAATGGAATGTCCTCCCATATACAAAAGCTCTCAGTTCATTGCACAAACCCAGACACATCTTGCTTCGCTCGGCGGAGAAAAAATTTACTATTCCGGTCCTTTGAATTACTCTACTGCCCCAAAAGTAAATCAAAGCTTAATGGAAGAATCCAGTCAATTTTCTGCTAGTCAAACAAGTGATTTTCATGAAAAAAATCTTACTTTGATAAATGAAATCAAAGAAACTGGAATCTTAGATTCTTCTTATTTTTCCAGAGAATCGAAAGCTTCTCGTGCAGGCGCTAGAATTTCAGACCCTTTAGACTATTTGCACAGTTTATATCCTTCTTGGACCTTTTCTAATGCGGGATACCACAATATAGGGGACACATCTATTGTTTCGTATTATATTTCAGAGAATGATGCATGTGCCATGTATGCAATTTCCGCAATTTTAAAATATCATCTTGGTAGCGCATATTCTTTTTATTCCATAAAAAATACCGTATTGCAGCTATTTAGGAATAGTTCTTATAGCAACGGAAATGCTTCTGGAAATTATTACTTAGATATTGGCGAATACAAAGGTTTTACTAATCTTTGTTTAAAGCATTATGGACTTAGCCAAACAGCATCTAGCAGTATGAATTCTTGGTCCATTGGCAAAAGCGCTATTTCAAGAAATAGACCTATAATGTTAAATATTTGGAGTGCTCCTGGTGGTAATTATAGTGATCATACCGTAACCGCATACGCTTGGACTCAATTTGTGACGCCAAGCAATAATATTACCTATAAATTCTTTAAAGTGAAAGATGGATATACCACAAGTAATGTTGGCCGTTATGTTTATGTTAACTCTATGGCGCCATCTTACGTTACCACTGTATGATTTTCTTTATGTTCCTTCCTACTAAGGAGGTGTTCCCATCGTGGTGGTCCTTCGGTGCTGTTTCGGCGAGTTTTTCCTCCCCTTTCTGGGAGCAGCTATTCTAGGGATAGTCATCTGCGCCTTCCTACAAATCTCCCCCAAAGGGAACCGGAAGATGCTCTTGTTCACGGCAATTGGCTATGGGATCTTTGAAGGATTTTCCACTGGAATCTACCAGGGCCATATGCCCGGCATCTGGGCCGTGATCCTGGGAATCGGTTGTCTGGGGCTGTGTCTGGGAAGTCTGGTTTACTGGGCCGTTTCCGCCCTTGTGCGGGCCTGCCAAGGGAAAAGAAGGCCCTAAAACAAAACCACCGGTTAAACCGGTGGTTTTGTCAAACCGGATCAGGGCCATGTTTCTAACGGCCCCCTCACTCCCCCCGCCGAAACTGCACGGTGTAGGCCCCCAGCACCTGCTGGCAGGGAATGGCCGCCGCGGCCTGGGGCGTCATCGGCTGCCGGGGGTACCGGACCTTTGGCGGGGTGGGAAAGGCCGGCAGGGTCTTCCCGTTCTGGCTGCGGCCCTGGGCATCCCCGGGGGCAAAGGCCCATTGGAAGTCCACGTCGCAGAAGGCCCGAGGGGCGGTGATGGCCTCCGCCGGGACAAAGCGGGGCTCCCCCTCTTGGGGGTAGAAGCAGCCGTCGTTGTCCTTCTCTGCCGGGCAGCCCCCCACCGCCCCGGTTTGGGTATAGGTGAGAGTGAGGAAGGGGGCCTGGAAGGTGGTGGCTGCCCCCTCCTGCCGGGCGGTGAGGGGATGGGCCGGGCTCTCCCACCGGCCCACGTTCCACCAGCCCCGCTTGCCGAAGGCGGCCACCGGGGTGTTCAGCTCCAGGTAGACCGTCCCCGCCGGGCCGCCCCGGAGCTCGGCGTTGATCCGCAGCACCGGCCGCAGGGACTCCACCCCCGCCGGCAGCAGGGCCCGCAGCCGGTCCTGCTCTGCCTGGTAGGCTAAGACGAATTGTTGGATTTCCATTGGGGTTCCTCCTTTTTATCCTGGGGATCTCTGTATCGGCAGGTGGTCCAGGCTTGGACCGGCGCAGGGCGGGCCCTGCGCCGTGGTTTCCCGCCCGACTCCGGGCGGGAGCCCGGCTTTCTTTGGAAGAAAGCCGGAGGAAAGAACACCAGGGCGGAGAGAGGTTCTCTCCGCCCTGGACCCACCTCTCTCTGGTTGGTGGCCAGGGGGAGGTTTTTTCTATGTTCCGAGACTGGCCTGCGGCCCATAAACCAACGTTCGTAACGGCCCGCCCACCGGCTGGGCGGGCTGGGGGAGGTGGTTTCTCAGAAGGGAAGAGGCATTCCCACGTCCAAAACCTTCCCC
>ERZ827471.1493-NODE-1493-length-13809-cov-5.155664_pt1 | contig 13809 bp, 16 predicted proteins | sample MGYA00519772_ERZ827471 | MGnify/ENA primary metagenome ERZ827471 (study PRJEB31778, sample SAMEA3449315) | human gut metagenome | biome: human gut; feature: human-associated habitat; material: faeces | place: United Kingdom | collected 2010/2012 ... | reverse complement strand
CCGGGCTTTCTCTAGAGAAAGCCTGGATCCCCCGCCCGGGACCGGGCGGGAAACCTACGGCGCAGGTTCTAACCTGCGCCACCCCCCCTCCCTCCCAGGCAACGCCTGGAAGATCGTTTTTGTAAAAAGTTTCGAAATTCATTGCGTTTTCCTTGCAAATTTTGATAAAAAGTGCTATCCTAAGAGTGAGGAGAGGGAGACCTCCCCGGAAGGACACCGAAACCATCGCCGCCCCCAGGAAAGGAGGGGAACGGGATGAGGATCACATCCATTCGGGAGAGACCGGAGTATATCCCGGCTCTGCTCACCAGCTTGGAGGAACATTGGCCCGCCTGTATGCCTTGGATCAAGAAGCACATGGAGGAAGTCCTCCGCACCGGCGGCCCTCTGCCCGACGCCTACGTTGCCGTGGAGAAGGGCAAGGTGGTGGGAGGGTACACCCTGGCTTACAAGGAGATCCTGTGGAGCACGGACACGGGCCTGTGGATCGCCACCCTCTATGTGGACCCCGGGTTCCGGGGGAAGCACCTGAGCCCCATCCTCATCGACCACGCCCGCCGGCGGGGTTGGGAGCTGGGGGAGGAGAAGATCTACCTGGCCTCCGAACACACCAATTACTACGAGAAGTTTGGCTTCCATACCATTGGCCCAGACGCCTGCGCCTGGGGCGAACCCACCCAGATGTTTGAGGCGGACACCCTGCCCCCCGAGGGCTGGCAGGCCGCCTGACGTTTCCCAGACCCCATACAACCAAACCGCCCCCTGGCCCATTTGGGCCAGGGGGCATTCTGTTTGCCGGGAGGGGGTTCAGGGTTTCAGTTTGTAGACGATGCACGGCCGACCGCCAGTGTTGTAGTCCATGTCACTGTCCACCAGGTGCTGCTCGGCCAGGTAGTTCATGTACCGGCGCACGGTGACCACGGACAGGCCCACGTGGCTGGCAATGTCATCACAGGTGTGGCCTTGGGGGTTCTCTTTGAGGTAGTCCTGGAGGAGGGTGAGGGTCTGGCTCTGCAGCCCCTTGGGCATGCCGCCGGGAGCCGGTGGGGGAGAGGAGGCGGTGAGGTGGAGCAGGACGTTGTCCAGCTGGTTCTGGGTGAACTTGTGGGGGTGGTTGGGGTCCTGGTGGATGGTGTCCCAGTGGTCGCAGAAATTTTTCAGGGCCAGTTGGAAGCGCTCATAGCCAAAGGGCTTGATGAGGTAATCGGTGACCCCCAGGCGGATGAAGGATTCGATGGTGGCGGCATCGTCGGCGGAGGTGACCATGATCACATCTGCATTGACGCCCTCTGCCCGGAGAATGCGCAGCAGCTCCAGGCCGCTCATCTGGGGCATGTACATGTCCAGGATGATAAGGTCTACCAAGTTGTTGCGCAGCCAGAACAGGGCCGGGTGGGCGGCAGAGAAGGTCTGCACCACGGTGAAGCGGCTGTCCTTCTCTACATACTGGCGGTTGAGCTGGGTGATGACGGGATCGTCCTCGATGATAACAGTGCGGTACATAGCAGGTTCCTCCTGTGGCTAGGGTTGGTCGTCCAGGGTTATGATGAAGGAGGTGCCTACCCCCGGCTCAGATTCTACCCGGATGGTGCCGCCATAGGCGGCCAAGGTGTCCTGCACCAAGGACAGGCCGGTGCCCCGGCTATCCCCCTTGGTGGAAAACCCTTTGTCAAAGATGTGGGCCCGGACCTCTTCCGTCATGCCGGGGCCGGTGTCATCCACGCTGATTACCAGGCCGTGCTGGCCCTCCCGGATGCTGACGGTGACCTCGCTGGCTTCCCCAGGCGGGGCGCCCAGCAGGGCGTCAAAGGCATTTTCAATCAGGTTGCCCAGCACGGTGATCATGCCCATGGCGGGCAGGTAGGGGTTGTCCCCGTGGAGGGTGCTGGCGGGGGTGAGGGTAAAACGGATGTCCAGCTCCGCAGCCCGGTAGGCCTTGCCCACCAGCAGGGCGGCCACGGTGGGGTCCTGGATCCGCTCCCGGATGTAGTCGATGGACTGGGCCCGGCTGGCGGTGATCCGCAGGATGTACTCCTCTGCCCGCTGGTTCTCCCCCAGTTGGATGAGGCCCAGGATCACGTGGAGCTTGTTGGTGAACTCGTGGGTGTAGGTCCGCAGGGCCTCCACGATGTGCTGGATCCCGGTGAGGTCCTGGGCCAGCTTGGTGACCTCGGTGCGGTTGCGGAAGATGGCCACGGCTCCTTCGATCTTCCCCTCCCGCCACAAGGGGATGCGGTCGGAGAGGACGGAGACGTGGGTGATGGACTCCAGGCTGATGTTGTACTCCGGCTTGCCTGTCTGCATCACCCGGGGGATGGTAGAGTGGGGATAGACGTCTTTGAGCAGCCTCCCCAGAGCACCGGACTGGTCGATCTGCAAGATTTCAGAGGCGGCCCGGTTGAGGTAGGTCACCCGCTGGTCCTCGTCGATGGCCAGCAGCCCCTCTTCCAGGGAGTCCAGGATGTCCATCCGCTGGAGGAAGAGGCGGCGGAAGGCGTCAGGCTCGTACCCCAGCAGGTTGTCCTTGATCTTTCGGGACAGGCGGAGGCTGAGAAAGCTCCCCGCCGCCCAGGCGGCCACCCCGGCCAGCAGGTGGAAGAGGACCATCCGCACCATGGTGGCCCGGATGGAACGGATGTAGATCCCCGTCATGGCGTAGCCGATGAGGGTGCCGTCGTCGGCGTAAATGGCGGCGTAGGCGCAGCGGTCCGCCCCGGCGGGGGCTTCGCCGTTGTAGATCAATGTGGCGTTGCCGGCCAGGAACCAATCCACGATGTCTTGGCTGAGGGAGGCCAGGGCGGTGGCGTCATCCTGGCCGGTGGCCAGGTCGTAGAAGGCGATGGGGGTTCCCTCCCGGTCGTAGACGGCGAACACGTCGATGCTGGGGACGTTTTGGACCGTCCGCCGGATGTACTCGGTGGTCTCCGGTGCGTAGAGATCCTCGGTGAGCAGGGGCATGTTGGCCGCCACCTGGGCGGAACTCTCCAAGGTTTGGTCCCGGGAGCGGTTCTCCGACATGAGGTTGAGCAGAAAGCTGGCCACCAGAGAGAGCAGCAGGGTGATGACGATGCCCAGCAGCAGGACGTTGCGTACCTGGTTGTAGATCGTCGGGCTGGCGTTCGTATGGTTTTGCATGAAGATCCCAACCTTGCCACGTGGATTTTGCCAGTAGTATACCATATTTTTCAGGGCGCTTCAATGAATGATCGAGAGAGTGAGGGGAAAAATAATGGGAAAAACAGGAAAACCTTCAATTCCATGGAAGCGTTTTTTTAGTTTTTTAAGGTTGTCTTTCCCGGCGCGGGGATTAGAATGAAAAAAGTGATCGAAACGAGAACGGGATAGAGAGGTGGTATTCTTGGATGAGATCAAAGCGGAGTTGAGCGCGCGGCTGCCCAGTGGCGTGGCCTTTGAGATCCCTCTATTTGGGGGCATTCCCGTGCCCCAGTCCACGGTGATGACGTGGATCATCATCGGGGTGATCACCGTGCTGTGCATCTGGCTGACCCACAACCTGAAGGAGCGGCCTGGCCGGCGGCAGATGGTGGCAGAGGTGCTGGTGGGCTTCATCAACAACTTCTGCAAGGAAAACCTGGGGAAGCACTGGCGCACTTTCGCCCCCTATCTGGGCACGGTGGCGGTGTACCTGGTGGTGTCCAACACCTGCGGCCTGTTTGGCTTCACGCCCCCCACCAAGGATCTGAACGTGGCGGCGGCCCTGGCCATCATGAGCGGGGTGCTGATCTATGCGGCCCAGTTTAAGTACCACGGCTTCCGTGGCGGGATGAAAAAGTTCGCCTCCCCCTCGGCGATGATTGCCCCGCTGAACGTCATGGAAATCGGCATCCGGCCGCTGTCCCTGTGCTTCCGGTTGTTCGGCAACATCTTGGGGGCCTACATCATCATGGAGTTGATCAAAATCGTCTGCCCCTTGGTGCTGCCCATCCCCTTTAGTTTGTACTTCGACATCTTCGACGGCATCCTGCAGGCCGTGGTGTTCGTATTTTTGACAACCCTGTTCCTTTCCGAATCCCTGGAGGATTGACGGAACCCAACCCATAACACACAGAGAAAATTTAGGAGGAATGTTATCATGGGTATCGTAGCAATTGGTGCTGGCATCGCAGTTCTCACCGGCCTGGGCGCCGGCATCGGCATCGGCATCGCCACCGGCAAGTCTTCGGAGGCCATCGCCCGGCAGCCGGAGCAGTCCGGCAAGATCACCAGAAACCTGATTCTGGGCTGCGCCCTGGCAGAGTCTACCGCCATTTACGGTCTGCTCATCGCCATCCTGCTGATCTTCATGAACTGATGGGAGGCGGTACCGGATGGGTGTCCTGAATCTAAATTCACAGATCATCTGGGTGCTGATCAACCTTCTGATCCTGTTCCTGCTGATGCGGAAGTTCCTCTTCGGCCCCATCACCCGCCTGCTGGACGCGCGGGCGAAAAAGGTGTCGGACACCTTGGACGAGGCGGACAGCCGCCTGGCCGAGGCCGAGGCCCAGAAGACGGAATACACCCAGCAGCTGGCCGCAGCCCGGGGCGAGGCGGCCCGCATTGTGGAAAACGCCCGGAAACAGGCCGACCTGGCCTACAGCCGCCGCCTGGAAGAGGCGGAGCAGGCCGTGCAGCGCCTCAACGAGCAGGCCGCCCGCCAGCGGGAGGCTGACCGGGCCGCCATGCTGGCCGAGGCCAAGCAGGAGATCGCGGCCCTGGTGATGCTTACCACGGCGAAGGTCTCCCAGCGCACCCTCAATGGGGAGACCGACCAGGCCCTGCTGAACCAACTGCTGGACGAGGCGGGTGACGGCGTATGAGTACCGCAGCCCTGCAATATGCCGCTGCCCTCCAGGAGACCGGCTGTACCCTGGCCCAGCTGGAAGCCGCAGCGGCGTATCTCACTGGCAGCGCCCCCCTCTGGGAGGCGCTGTGTAGTCCTGCGGTGGAGGCCAACGAGAAAGTGGCGGTTCTCCGCCGCCTGCCGGACTTCCCCGGGGAGGGGAAGCTGCAGGACTTCCTGACCGTGCTGGCCCGTCGGGGGCGGTTCCCCCTGCTGCCCAGCATTGTGGCCCAGTACCGGCAGCTGAAGCGAAGGGAAGCGGGGGAGGGCCTGTGCCTGCTGCGGTGCGCCCGGGACCCGGGGGACCAGGCCCTGGCCCCGGTGGCGCAGTTTCTGTGCAAGAAGCACGGTTACCAGGCCATCACCTTTGAGATCGTCGTGGACCCGGAGGTCCTAGGCGGCTTTGTGCTGGAGATCGACGGGGTGACCTATGACAAGAGCGTCCGAGGGCAGCTCCAGGCCCTGGCGCAAAGCCTGCAAAAGGGGTGAGTGAACATTGAATCATGCAGATGAGATTCTTTCCATTCTGCGGGAAGAAATTGAACAATACGACAACCGAACCCGCCGGGCCGAGACCGGCTCCGTGCTGGAAATCGGCGACGGCATCGCCACCGTCTACGGCCTGGACCGGGCGGTGTACGGCGAGCTGATCGAGTTTGAAACCGGCGCCCAGGGCATGGTGCTGAACCTGGAACGGGACAGCGTGGGCGTGGTCCTGCTGGGCAGCGAGGCCGGCCTCCACGAGGGGTCCTGGGCCAAGCGCACCGGCCGGGCGGCCGACGTCCCGGTGGGGGATACCATGCTGGGCCGGACGGTGAACGCCCTGGGCCAGCCCATTGACGGCCTGGGCCCCATCCAGACCACGGAGACCCGGCCCATCGAGCACGAGGCCCCCGGGGTGGTCACCCGGGAGCCGGTGAATGTGCCGCTGCAGACGGGCATCCTGGCCATTGACGCCATGGTCCCCATCGGCCGGGGCCAGCGGGAGCTCATCATCGGCGACCGCCAGACTGGTAAGACCGCCATCGCCGTGGACACCATCCTCAACCAGAAGGACCAGGATGTGGTGTGCATCTACGTGGCCATCGGGCAAAAGGCCTCTACCGTGGCCAAACTCCGGGGAACCTTGGAGAAGTTCGGCGCACTGGAGTACAGCATCATCGTCGCCGCCACGGCGGCGGACTCCGCCCCCCAGCAGTACATCGCCCCCTACGCCGGCGCGGCCATCGGGGAGTACTTCATGGACCAGGGCAGGGATGTGCTCATCATCTACGACGACCTGTCCAAGCATGCCGTGGCTTACCGGGCCCTGTCCCTGCTGCTGCGCCGGTCCCCCGGCCGTGAGGCCTACCCCGGCGACGTCTTCTACCTCCACTCCCGTCTGCTGGAGCGGGCCTGCCGGCTCACGGAGGAGTACGGCGGCGGCTCCATGACGGCCATCCCCATCATTGAGACCTTGGCCGGGGACGTGTCCGCCTACATCCCCACCAACGTCATCTCCATCACCGACGGACAGATCTATCTGGAAAAGGACCTCTTCTTCTCCGGCCAGCGGCCCGCCATCAACGTGGGCCTGTCGGTGTCCCGGGTGGGCGGCTCGGCCCAGACCAAGGCGGTGAAAAAGAGCGCAGGCACCCTGCGCATCGACCTGGCCCGGTTCCGGGAGCTGGAGGTGTTCACCCAGTTCAGTTCTGACCTGGATAAGGAGACCCGCCAGGCCCTGGACCACGGCAAGCGGCTCATGGAGATCCTGAAGCAGCCCCTGTACAACCCCATGCCTGTGTGGAAGCAGGCGGTGATCCTTTACGTAGCCACCAGCGGCCTGCTGTCCAATGTGGCCCTGGAAAAGGTCAACGAGTTTGTCCAGGGCTTTGTTGACAGCTTGCAGGCCAACCAGCCGGGGCTCATTGAGGAGATTCAGTCCACCGGCACCCTGCCTGGGACGGTGGCAGAGCAGATTCGCACGGCCATGGAGGCCTATCAGAAGCAGGTGAACGGCTGATGGCAGGCATGAAGGAGATCCGCACACGCATTGACAGTGTGCAGCAAACCCTAAAAATCACCAACGCCATGTACCTGATCTCCTCCTCCAAACTGCGCAAGGCGCGGCAGCAGCTGAACAGAGTGGCCCCCTTCTTTGCCAAGATCAATGAGACCATCTCCGACATCCTCCACCACACCACCGAGACCCAGCACCGGTTCTTTGACAAGCGCAAGTATCTGCAAGAGCGCAAGGTGGGCTATGTGGTCATCACCGGGGACAAAGGGCTGGCCGGGGCCTACAACCACAACATCCTCCGCCTGACGGAGGAGCGGCTGGCCCAGACCGACCATCCGGTCCTCTTTCTGGTGGGGCAGGTGGGCCGCAGCTACTTTGCCGGCCGGGACGTCTCGGTGGATAAGGAGTTCCTGTACACCGCCCAGGACCCCACCTTGCTCCGGGCGGAAGAGCTCAGCGATTATGTCATAGACCTCTTTATCCGTGGAGAGCTGGACGAGGTCTATGTGATTTACACCGAGATGGTGAGCCCCATGGTGCTGGAGCCCAAGGTGCGCAAGATGCTGCCTCTGGACGCGGACGCCTTCCCCTGGGAACCTCGCCCTGGGGAGGAGGGGCTCAACCAGCAGAAGGTCACCTACGTCCCCAGTGAGGCCCAGGTGCTCAGCTACCTGGCCGAGGGATATGTGAAGGGGGCCGTCTTTGGCACCCTGGTGGAGTCCTTCTGCGCCGAGCAGAATGCCCGGATGATGGCCATGGACGCCGCCAGCAGCAACGCCCGGGACATGCTCAAGGCCCTGTCCCTGCACTATAACCGGGCCCGGCAGGCGGCCATCACCCAAGAGATCACCGAGGTGGTGGGCGGCGCCCAGCGGAAGGCGGCAGAGCGGCCCCCCCGCCGGGAGGAGACGCCGGCCCGCACCGTCCGCTTCCTGGCGGACGGCAGCCGCCCATAGAAAGGGAGGAAATCGCAATGGAACGGAAAGGCGCAGTGGCGCAAGTGCTTGGGCCGGTGGTAGACGTGGTCTTCCCCGACGGCAAGCTGCCAGAAATCAACGAGGCCATGACCGTCACCCTGGGGGACACCCAGCAGGTGATGGAAGTGGCCCAGCACATCGGCGGAGACACCGTCCGCTGCATCATGCTCTCCCCCAGTGAGGGGTTGGGCCGGGGGGTGGAGGTCACCGCCACCGGCCATACCATCCAAGCCCCCGTGGGGGAGGAGACCCTGGGCCGGATGTTCAACGTCCTGGGCCAGCCCATCGACGAGAAGGGCCCGGTAGAGGCCAAGGAGACCTGGTCCATCCACCGGGCGCCCCCCTCCTTTGCCCAGCAGAGCCCCACCACCGAGATCATGGAGACGGGCATCAAGGTCATCGACCTGCTCACCCCCTATGCCCGCGGGGGCAAGATCGGCCTCTTCGGCGGCGCTGGGGTGGGCAAGACGGTGCTCATCCAGGAACTCATCCACAACATCGCCACCGAGCACGGCGGCTACTCCATCTTCACCGGCGTGGGGGAGCGTACCCGGGAGGGCAACGACCTCTGGCGGGAGATGAGCGACTCCGGCGTGCTGAGCAAGACCGCCCTGGTCTTCGGCCAGATGAACGAGCCCCCTGGGGCCCGGATGCGGGTGGCCCTCACGGGGCTGACCATGGCCGAGTATTTCCGGGACCGGCAGAAGCAGGATGTGCTGCTGTTCATTGACAACATCTTCCGGTACGTCCAGGCCGGCTCCGAGGTCTCCGCCCTGATGGGCCGGATGCCCTCCGCCGTGGGCTATCAGCCCACCCTGGCCAACGAGATGGGCGCCCTCCAGGAGCGCATCACCTCCACCCGGAACGGGGCCATCACCTCGGTCCAGGCGGTGTACGTCCCCGCCGACGACCTCACCGACCCCGCCCCGGCCACCACCTTCACCCACCTGGACGCCACCACCGTCCTCTCCCGGAAGATCGTGGAGCAGGGCATCTACCCCGCGGTGGATCCCCTGGAGTCCACCTCCCGGATCCTGGAGCCCGAAGTGGTGGGCCAGCGGCACTACGCCGTGGCCCGGGGGGCCCAGGCCCTGCTGCAGCGGTACCGGGAGCTCCAGGACATCATCGCCATCCTGGGCATGGAGGAGCTGAGCCCCGAGGACCGGAAGACCGTGGACCGGGCCCGGCGGATGCAGCAGTACTTCTCCCAGCCCTTCTCCGTAGCCGAGGTCTTCACCGGCCTGGAGGGCCGCTACGTCCCCCTGGAGGAGACCATCAAGGGCTTCGAGGCCCTGCTGGGGGGCGAGCTGGACAAGTACCCCGAGTCCGCCTTCTCCATGGTGGGCACCGTGGATGAGATCCGGGAGAAGGCCCGGGCCCAGGGAGTGGTGTGATGGAAAAGGGATTCTACCTGGAGATTATGACCCCCCTCAAGCAGTTCTTCCAAGGCCAGGCGGAGGCGGTCATCATGCCCGCCACCGACGGGGACTACAGCGTTCACACCGGCCACGAGCCGGTGGCGGTGGCGGTGGACCCCGGCACCGTCCGTTTCTGCGTGGAGGGCCAGTGGCGGGAGGTCATCGTGGGTCAGGGCTTCGCGGAAGTCATGCCCGACTATGTAATCCTCATGGCTTCCTCTGCTGAGCGGCCGGAGGAGATCGACAAAGCCCGGGCCGAGCGGTCCCGGCAGCTGGCAGAGGAACGCCTGCGGCAGAAGCAGAGCGTCCAGGAGTACTACCGCTCCAAAGCCGCCCTGGCCCGGGCCATGGCCCGGTTGAAGGGCGCGGGAAAATAAAAGAAAAACAGGAGAGACGCACGTGCGTCTCTCCTGTTTTCATGTGGCAGGATAGGGAAAGGGGTTAAGCCGGCTGGCCGGCGCCCTGATGCTGGAGGCGGTGCTGCACCCGCCGGCAGGTTCGGGCCACCAGCCCCACCAAAAGGGCGGCGATGAGGGTGCCCTCCCGCACCCCATCCAGGGTGTGGGCCAGGATCAGGGAGAGGCCAGCGGCGGTGAGGCTCATAGACACGTCAAAGACGATTTTGGTCAGGCCGAAGTCCCGGTGCCAGGTGGTGGACACCGCCCGGACGAAGGACTCCCCCGGGAGCATGGCCACGTTGGCCGCCATCTCCAGGTACACCCCGAAGCCCAGAATCAGGCAGCCCAGGAGGAGGAAGCCCAGCTTCCAGAGGTAGGTCTGGGGGGCGATGGCCGCCAGGGGAACCATGGTCAGGTCAATGAACCACCCAAAGAGGAGGGTAACGGGCACCTGGAGCCAGTGCTCCCACTGGAACTGCTTTTTCAGGATGGGCAGCTGGACCAGAACGATGAGCAGGTTAAAGAGGATGGTGAACTGCCCCAGGGACAGGGGTGCATTCAGACTGAGCACATAGGGGATGGAGGAGATGGGGGAGGTCCCCAGGTCCGCCGTGGTGATGAAGCTCACCCCCAGGGAGTTGATGAACAGGCCGATGGCGAAGATGGCGTACCGTTTGGCTTTCTCGCTCATAGGGCAGCGGCCTCCTTTCCCAGGTTGTCATAGACCTTTTGCAGGGTCTGGAGGAAAGCAGCCCGCTGGGCCGGGGGGATGCCTTGGAAGGCTTGGTCCTCCAGGACCTGAAAGGCCTGGGTGACCTGCTCCATCCGAAGGGTCCCCTGGGGGGTGAGGAAGACGTGCAGGGTGCGCCGGTCCCCCTCTGCGGCCTGGCGGCGGAGGAGGCCCTGCCCCTCCATCCGGGTGAGGATGACGCTGAGGGAGCCGGGCTCCATATGGCAGGCCTGGGCGATGGCCTTCTGGCTGGCACCGTTGTGGTCCCGGAGGTAATCCAGCACCTTGGGCTGGCCCAGGGTGAGGCCGGTGCCCTTCAGCCGGTCCAACAGCTGCTTTTGCAGGCGGAGATGGGAGGCCATCAGGAGATAATGAACGGTTTCGTCCATAGAAACACCTCGAAACATTGAATTCAAACTGTTTCTATTATAACTATTAGACCGAGGAACGTCAAGGAGAAGAATTCGTCCAGGGAAGGGGGGATTTTGTGCAGAAAGCTGCCCCTCCCCTGGAGGGAAACCGCCTGAAAAGGCCCCTTGCATTTCTCTGCGTAGGTGCTATACTGGGGGATGCTGCCGAAATCCGGCGGCATTTTTGTGGAAAGGATGGGATACCATGGTGCTGCAATGGGCCGCCCGGTCCATGGCCTTGGCCAAGCGAGAGGCAGTGCTGAGCATTGCGCTGCTGCTGGCGGTGGTTTCCGCTTGTTTCGTGCCGCCCAGTGCGGCGTATTTTGGATACATCGATTGGAACACCCTGGCGCTGCTCTTCTCCCTGATGGTGGTGATGAAGGGGTACCAGCGGGCGGGGGTGTTTCTCTGCCTGGCCAATGGGCTGCTGCGGCGGGTGCGCAGCACCCGTGCCCTGCTGGGGGTGCTGGTGTTCCTCCCCTTTGGACTGAGCATGGTGGTGACCAACGACGTGGCGCTGCTCACCTTTGTGCCCTTTGGACTGTTGGTGCTGCGAATGGCAGGGCAGGGGCGGCAAGTGGTGCCCCTGGTGGTGATGCAGACCTTGGCAGCCAACCTGGGCAGCATGCTCACCCCCATGGGCAACCCCCAGAACCTCTATCTCTACGGCAAAAGCGGCATGGGGTTTGGGGGGCTGTGCCTGCTGATGCTCCCCTATGTAGCGGTGGCCGGGGGCTGCCTGGCGGTGGCCCTGTTGCTGCGCCGGCCCAGTCCCGTGCAGGCCCCGGCAGTGCCGGGGACGTTGGCCGGCCCCCGGCAGCTGACCCTTTGCACCCTGGGGTTTGGCCTGTGCCTGCTGGGGCTGTTCCAGGTGGTGAATGCCTTGGTGGTGTGTGCCATCCTTGCCCTGTTTTTGCTGCTCACCGACCGGGCCTTGCTGGCTTCGGTGGACTACTCCCTGCTGGGGGTGTTTGCAGCGTTTTTTATTTTCATTGGGAATCTCTCCGGGGTGGAGGGGTTCCAGTCCATCCTCTCCGGCGCTTTGACCGGGCATGTGGAGCTGGTGGCGGTTCTGGCCAGCCAGGTAACCAGCAACGTCCCCGCGGCCCTGCTGCTCTCCGGCTTTACCAACCAGTGGGCCTCGCTGATTGTGGGGTGCAACCTGGGCGGGTTGGGGACGCTGATCGCCTCCATGGCCAGCCTCATCTCCTATAAGGAGATCAGCCGGGCCTATCCCGACCAGCGGGGGCGGTATTTTATGGTGTTCACCCTCTGCAACGTGGGCATGCTGGCGTTGCTGCTGGGGCTCAGCGCCCTGCTGGGTGGGGGCTGAACGCTGGGTGCCATCCGTTGTTTGCGTGGCCGCTGCCTTTGGGCAGCGGCCACCGTTGGTTTCGCACCCTTTCTTCTCCGCCGGCATAGGATGCACCGGAGGGAAGGAGGCAATTCCAATGGACTGGATGGATCGAGAACGGAATTTCTGGATCGTGGGCGGTGATCTGCGCCAGCGGGCGCTGGCAAGGCTGCTCCGGGAGGACGGACACACCGTCCACATTGCCGCGCTGGAAGGCGAGGGCCTGGTGGCGGAGCCCCTGGGTCCTGGGCTGGCGCTGGCCCACTGCGTGATCCTCCCCCTGCCGGTGACCCGGCGCGGGGAGATTCTGCACACCCCTCTGAGCCGGGAGGAGGTGACCCTGCCCCAGCTGCTGGATTGGCTGGAGCCCGGCCAGATCCTCTGCGGCGGCATGGTGGACCCCCAGGCAGCGGCGGCTGCCCAGGCCCGAGGACTGCGGCTGCTGGACTACTATGCCAGGGAGGAGTGCATGGTGGCCAATGCGGTGCCCACCGCCGAGGGGGCGGTGCAGGTGGCCATGGAGGAGCTCCCCTTTACCTTACACAGCGCCCGGGTGCTCATCCTGGGGTTTGGCCGGGTGGGGAAGCTCACCGCCCACCGGATGGGGGCCCTGGGGGCCAAGGTGACGGTCTGCGCCCAGGGATACGCCGACTTGGCCTGGGCAGCGGCCTACGGCCACGAGACCATGTGGCTGGAAAAGCTGGGCGGGGAACTGGGGGGGTATGACCTCATCGTCAACACCATCCCCGCCCAGGTGCTGGACCGGCGGCGGTTGGCGTGGGTGCACCCCGGGGCCTTTCTGCTGGACCTGGCCTCTGCCCCCGGCGGGGTGGACCAGGCGGCGGCCAAGGAGCTGGGCCTGCGGGTTCTTCAGGCACCGGGGCTGCCGGGCCGCACCGCGCCGGTGACGGCAGCCGCGGCCATCCGGGACGCTGTGTACCACATACTTTGGGAATTGGAGGCATGAGATATGGAGCAACCGCGGGTGGGGTTTGCCCTCACCGGATCCTTCTGCACCTTAGACAAAGCCCTCCTGGCCATGGAGGAGACCGCAGCGGCCTACCCCAACATTGTACCCATCCTCTCGGAGACCACCGGGTCCACCGACACCCGCTTTGGCCGAGGGGCGGACTTCCGCCAGGCGGCGGAGGAAATCTGCGGCCACCGGGCGGTGGAATCCATCCGGGCGGCGGAGCCCATCGGCCCCAAGCAGCTGCTGGATGTGCTGGTCATCGCCCCCTGCACCGGGAACACCCTGGCCAAACTGGCCGCCGGCATCGCCGACACCGCGGTGACCATGGCGGCCAAGGCCCATCTGCGCAATGGCCGGCCGGTGGTGGTGGCGGTGTCCACCAACGACGGCCTGGGGGGCGCGGCCCGGAACATCGGGGAACTGCTGAGCCGGAAGCACTACTACTTCGTCCCCTTCCGCCAGGATGACCCGGTGGGCAAACCTACCTCCCTGGTGGCAGAGATGGGGCTGGTCACCGCCACGGTGGCTGCCGCCCTGCGGGGGGAGCAGATACAGCCCCTGCTGCTGGGGCCGGCGGGGGAGTGAGCATCCCCCTGCCGGAGTTGGCATGGGGGGCCTGTCAGGACTGGCGCAGGTCCAGACCTGCCACGTGGGTTCCCCGCCCGGTCCCGGGCGGGGGATCCAGGCTTTCTCTAGAGAAAGCCCGG